>JAAROH010007681.1_pt1 | contig 56056 bp, 55 predicted proteins | sample 7248631 | NCBI WGS metagenome assembly JAAROH01 (sample SAMN09772309, study PRJNA484901) | compost metagenome | isolation source: Vermicomposting unit | place: India | reverse complement strand
ACCTTTTTTCTTTTGTTCTAGCAAAATGCTTTACACAAACTTTTATACATCATCCATTAAAAAAATAGGTGCTGCCTATTTTTTTTTAGTTGTTGCTTAAAAAGGAACGAAAAGAAAAATGTTTGAAAACATCACTTCAACAACGAACGAAGTAGAAGAGTAAGAATTTATACTTAAGATGGGGGGAAGGCTTGTTGGATCTAAAAGAGTTGATTCGTTTTCTTAATAAATTAGAGGAAAATCATATATTCTATAAGTTAGGTAAAGTGAGGAATGAAGCAATTATGGTTGAGGTAGCCGTTCCAGGTCAACGGTGGGAAATAGAGTTTATGGAAGATGGTACAGTAGAAGTTGAAAAATTCATTAGTAATGGAGAGATTTATGATAGTAAAGAGTTAAAGTTTCTGTTTGAAAATTTCAGTGATTAATTTGGATAAAAAGAATAAATTTTAATTCTATTCCATAAGCATCCTATTCCAATTTGGAACAGGATGCTTATGTTATATTTGGTTAAAAAATACATACAAGTTAAAGTTATGTAAATTAATGTTGCTTATAAATAGGTGAAAAGAATTATGTGTTAGTTGAAGATATTAATAAGGATCTACATGACATGGGGAACTAAGGGCAAACGAATCTCGACAGTTGTTCCTTCTTTTTCTTTTGACTGTATCAGAATACTTCCTCGCATTTCCTCAACTAACCTTTTACATATGGACAAACCTAATCCCGTTCCGTCTTCTTTCGTTGTAAAAAAGGGCTCAAAAATTTTATTTATGTGATTTTCCGGAATCCCTATTCCATTATCGACAAAAGTTAAAATCGCTTCTTTGCTGTCTATCGAAGGATACAAATTGATGAGTAAGAGTCCTCCAGGATGTAGCGCAGAGATACTGTTTTTGATAATGTTAAGCATGATTTGTTCGATATATGAAGAGATTCCATAGGTGAAAAGAGTAGTTGATGGCAGAGATAAATGAAGAGTAACGTTCTTTTCTAATGCAAAGCATGCAGCTAACGCATGAATTTTTTGGAAAATTTGATTGATATTTACTTTTTCCCAGCTTCTTTTTCTACTGTCTCCTTTACGCGCTAACAAAAGGAAATCATACACCAGGTTTTCGATTTTTGTAATTTCGTTAATGCAAATATCGATGTAATTCAAAAAATTATTTGTATTTGCTGTTTTATTAAGGACCATTCGTTTCATCAGTTGTTGAAAACCTTTAATACTGCAAAGCGGATTTCTGATTTCATGAGCCATGCCCGCTGCCATTTGCCCCATAATTGATAGTTTTTGATTATGCAAATAATGGATTTGTTTATCTTTTGCAGAAAGGAAGCCGTTGACACAACTGTTAAATCTCGCATTTAGAATTTCAAAAAGCCTAGAGATCAGAAAAGAGCGTTCTTCTGGCTTGGAGAGATGAACATTAATTAAAGAACAAACATAATCAAAAGAATGTATTCGAATACTATGTGTTAGCTGGAGGAATGTTTCTCGATTCATTTCTTTTACTTCTCCAAAATAAAGCCCTACTTCATAGCCTGTTTTCTCCAGCTGTTGTAGCGCTTCTATATATTCCTCATTCTCTTTAAATAATATTCTCGCCACAGTAGTATATATTGAATATAAAGAAGTTCTATAGGCTTCAAGGTCTTCAATAACTTTATGGAAGTTTTCTGTTTTTTGTAGCATATTTTGAATATGCGCTTCGATCATGTTTGGAACTTTTTCGATAATTAAATACAACAATTTTTCTTTATCCTTATGTGTTTCAATCATTCGTTTTCCTTCCTCAGTAAGTATGAATTTTTTAAAATGGGTATTTAGAGATGAAAATAGCAGCATTATTTCCACCGTATCCATGAGAAGTAACAACAAAACTGTCAACTTCCGTTTGAATGGTATCATATACAATAGACAGTTCCGGATAATCCTCTCGAACCGCATTCACTGTACTAGGAATGAAATTCCGTTCCATTCCAATAAGAGAAGAAATCATTTGTGCTCCTGCACTTGCTCCAAACGTATGACCGGTTATACTTTTTATAGAAGTAATAGGAACATCTTTACCAAACAACTGCATATGGTTGATAGCTTCAATCCTATCGTTTTCTTTCATTCCAAGTGCCTGGCTATTGACATATGTAGGCTTTCTATGTTTAGTTACCTTTTCTAAATCACGAAGCAAATGTTTCCCTTCGCTGTCTGAAAAAAATATTCCTTTTCCATCGTTTGATGTACTGACCTCGTCAATGACACCTAAAATCTTTGTTCCCCTTTTCAGAGCGCTCGATTCTCTTTCAAGCACTAATACGCTTGCTCCTTCAGCGATGACAAATCCTCCGCTCTTTTTTGAAAATGGAACGCCCATCATATGTAGCTCTTTGTCTTGTGATAAACATCTTATTTTTCCGAAGGCATATATCACTGTTTTAGAAATAGGCGCATCGGCCCCCCCTACGATGCAGATGTCTAACTCGCCAGAACGCAAATACATAATGGCATCCTGGATGGCATCAATGCTTGCTGCGCATCCTGTGGCTACGGTTCTCGTAACTCCATTTACCCCTAGAAACTCTGCTATTGAAGAAGCTAAGCTATGATAATGGACGATCCCACATCCACTGACAGGCATATCTTTCAGATTATTCTGTTGGGCAAGAACGACAATCTCATCGTATCCTAGGGTTCCCCCTAAAGCCGTTCCGAGGAAAATTCCTGTTTTATATTGATCTAAATGGATATTTCCTGTCATTTGTAGCGCTTCCTTTGCGGCTGACATAGCCAGAAGACTGATCCTAGGGTATCTTCTATACTTTTTATTCTGTATTTCTGCTAATCTATCATGTACAACCCCGAATGCGATATTTTTTCCTTCCGTTCCTTCTCCTATGTAAAGGTCTAGAGCGCTTTTTCCCGTTAAAAGAGTATCGGCAAAGTGATTTACATTATATCCACCTGGAACTTTGATTCCATATCCTGTGATAACGACTTTCTCCCCTTTCACATATTATTCCTCCTTTGGAATTTAAATAAAATATACATAAATTTTATCTAAGAAAATAAGATCAGTAAACGATAATTTGGAACCCCATTTATCACTCACCATTTGTCCCCTTGAGTACATATTTGCATAGGATGGTCTATGTTTATAAATGTTACGAAGTAGACATAAAACTATTTTGAGTTAACCGCTCAATGATTTAGGGGGTATATGGTGCTGTTATATCTTTGATTAAATTAATCCGGGGATAAATGGCCTGATTTTTGATTGGATGGGCGCTGTTTTGAAATAGGGGGAGTATGATGATAGTATCAGAAGATAAGCGAAGGGGCCGTGTCAGATAGGTGCAATTTTTGCATGTCTTTATACCTATTATCGCTTTGTTTTTAGTGATAATATATTCCTGCTGAAAAAGGTAAACTTATTGAAAGATAAGGACGCAAAACTATAGGGGCTTCTATCTTTAAGATATGCCAGCCAGTTGCCAGGAGGAATATATGAGAAGAAAAATGTATCGAGTTGTTGATGCGATAGTGGATTTTTATAAACTTCTAGAGAAACACCATGATGAGTCACAGCATTATTATATCTTTACTAGTTTTTTTAAAGGTCTGCTTAGAGAGAAAGCGATTGGGGAAACATTACCAATAATAGAACTAATCACTATTCTTAAACATGAAAAACCAACCATATTTTTTACGATGAAAAAACAGAAGGAACATTGGTTAGATATCATTAGTAGTGTTGAATTGGATATTGAAGAAGCAAAAGAGAGAATTAAGCGTATGATAGACGAAAATAGTTTGAGATAAAATGTTAGAATGCCTACCATTGGAATTAGATTTCTCTGTAGTGTCATGTTAAAACATTGTCGGGGTATTTAGAGGAAGAGTGCAGCAAAAATAATAATGCCCCGCTGCCCATTTGGGTGGCGAGGCTTTGCTCTATAACCATCGGTATCAGCTACAGCTATCTTTTTTCTACATGATTCATTTTTTCCCGTCACATAAAGACGGTTATCATCTAGAGCGAAACTTTCAGCCCTGGGTGCTTTTGTAGAATGCAGCTGCTATTTCCATATCCTTTGTAGTTTGAACACTTCTTGTATATATCCATATGTTGAAACGGGTGACATAATCATTTGATAAAAAAGAACAAATAAAAGAAAACCGAGAAAGTTTTTACGAACTTTTAAATGTAAGGAGGTAAAAACATATTTTTTTTGAAAGAAATAAAGGAAACTATAGCTTATTAAAGTGAGAGGTAAAACGAGTAATGTCATAGGTCCAACAATCCAATAGTAACCGAACCATGCAAGAACAAGGCCAGGAATCCAAAAGAATGTGTATGCAAAGTCCAAATAAGGCATAATCAAATTAATAAAGGTTAAGTATTTTGTATATAGCTGGGGTTGTTCCCAGGGTTTAATTTCCTTTAGCCCTTCAATCATTCCTCTAGCCCAACGAGAGCGTTGACGAACAAAGTGTTTCAAACTGGTAGGTACTTCTGTAAAAGCTACTGCTAATGGTTCAAAATAAACTTTCCACCCTTTTTGTAAAAGTCTCCATGTTAAGACAATGTCCTCACCGATTGCATTAGGCCATCCCCCGATTTCTTTGAGGCATGAAGTTTTGTATATGCTATAGGCTCCTTGTGCAACAAGTGTTCCCTGATATAAACCCTGAAGCCGTTTAATAGAAGCAATTCCTAAAAAATAATCCCATTCCTGTATCTTTGTCCATATATTATCTCGACTATTTTTAACAAGAATAGAGCCTGCCACTGCACATATCTCTTCTGAACTACTTTTTATTCTGGCTACGATATAACGAATAGCGGATGGATGCAATAATGTATCTGCATCTAGTGTAATTACATATGGAGTCGTAACATATTGTAGTCCTTTGTTTAAAGCATGAAACTTTCCAGGATGCTCTTCGTGAAAAATTGCAATATCCAAGTCTAGTTCCTGTTTTGCTTTTAGTATTTCGGAAACAGTATTATCAGTTGAACCGTTATCAATAATCATCGTAGTTATTTTACTTTTATAATCTTGCTTTGAAAGATATCTTAATGTATTAAATATTTTTTCTTCTTCATTATAAGCAGCTATTAGAACGGTTACAGAATCGGTGGAAAACTCATTCTTGAACGGCGGCTGTCGATCAAAGACTAAGCTTGCAACAAGAAAAGCGTTCATATATCCTGGAATATATGAAATTCCTATAATAATGAGCAGAGCGAAAGGAAAAGAAATAATACTTGATAAATCCTTTAACCAAGGCATGGAAATATAAATGGAAAAGCACATCCACAAAAAAGCGATAAAATGACTTAGCCAAAATTTTGTACTTACAGGAATGTAAATTTTTTTTATTGTTTTAGTATTTGTATTAGAATGAATGTCTGGATGCATAGTACCTCTTGTAGGAAAACTTTATTTTTTATCTAATGAACTTGTTGAATCATTCTCAATCAGAAAAAACAAAAATTCGCCATTTTCTTATATGATGTAAGTACGATCAAACAACCATAAGAAAGGCGAACATACATAATCATACCACTTTATATTGAAAAAGAAAACCCACTCCTTATCTTTCATAACTTGTGGCTCAGCAGAACCGCTAAGGAAGATGGGGCGGCCTACAGCACCGAGATATACAGCGAAGAAGAAAGCGCTTGTGATTGTGGTGGTCATTAGTGCTGATTTACGAGCTGCTTTTGTACTTGGATTTGTATAGAAGCGGAGCAGAATGAACGTAGCCATTTCACTAATAAGCAGGAATTTTGAGTGATTTAGCGTAACTATTAAAAAGGGAAAAACTAAATGATTCAAAATTCTAGTTGGGAGGTATTCGTCAATATTCTTCCGGGTAGAGACAGAGATGAAAAAGACAAACGTTCCGTTTATTTTACAGACCCTGATGGACATAAATTCGAATTTCACACAGGTAACTTGAATGACCGATTATCTTATTACAGAAGTGAAAAGCATCATATGGAATTTTTTGGTTTGTAAAAGATAGAACAGCGGTAGTATGGAACAAGAACGTTTTATTCTCTGTCCGTTGACTTTCTAGAAAATCTGTGTAAAAATGAACTAACGAACGTTAGGGAGGTGAACGGGAGATGACGATCCATCGCATAAAAAAGGTCGCTCTCGCTCATTTTGCCAGACATGGGTATGAAGGGGCTTCCCTTGCACATATTGCTGATGAGGTGGGGATAAAAAAGCCATCGATCTATGCACATTTTAAAGGAAAAGACGATCTTTTTCTAAAGGTGATCGAGGATGTTATTAGTGATGAAGCGGAGTTTGTAACTCATTTTTTTGCGCGTCATGCAAACATTCCTTTACACGAGCGTTTGTATAACTTTTTGAGCCAGTATAAAGCACGGTATGAGCATGATGACAGAACGAAATTTTTGCTACGCATCACATTTTTTCCGCCAACCCACTTGTACGATGAAGTCATGCACGATGTTTACATTTATCTGGATAAACTCGAAGGTCTTCTTATTCCGGTGTTTGAAAAAGCGATAGAGGAAGGCGAGATTCGTTCTGTCGGTGCGGAGCGGGCCGCTGTCGCGTTCATGGGTTTGCTTGACGGGCTCCTCGTGGAAATGTTATATGGCGGAACGGAACGATTCATAAGAAGGTTACATGCTTCCTGGTATTTGTATTGGCGCGGATTATCTATATGAATAATAAAGAAAAACACAGGAGAGGCAATGGAATGAACCGAAACTGGATATTGGTATTGATTGCCGGCTTTTTTGAAGTCGCATGGGTTATCGGACTCAAGCATGCTTATAATTTTTGGACATGGGTTGGGACGATAATAGCTATTTACGTTAGTTTTGATTTGTTGATTCGCTCCTCAAGCAGACTGCCGGTTGGCACCGTATACGCCGTTTTTACAGGAATCGGAACGGCTGGAACCGTAATCATGGAGATGCTTGTGTTTGGCGAACCGTTTCAATGGGTGAAAGTGTTGCTTATTTTATTATTATTGATAGGCGTAATTGGGCTGAAGGTTGTTACGAAAGAATCGGAAGATAACGTTGGAGCTGAAGCGGAAGGGAAATGAAAGGAGACAGAGGATAATGGGTTGGATCTATCTTATCCTAGCCGGCTCTTTCGAAGTGGTCGGCGTAACAGGAATAAATAAAGTAAATAAACAAAAAAATTGGCAGTCAATTGCCATACTGGTTGGGGGATTTTGTTTGAGCTTTTTCTTTCTTTCTCAGGCGATGAAAACGATCTCCATGGGAACGGCGTATGCCGTTTGGACTGGGATTGGCACGGTAGGAAGCGCGCTTGTCGGTATGTTTATATATGGGGAATCAAAAGAATGGCGTCGGGTTTTGTTTATTAGTATGGTTCTTATGGCGGCAATTGGACTAAAATTCATTTCATGAACTTCTTAATTGGCCCTCTCTTTTTTCTTTAGACTAAAGATAGGGTCATTAAGCTGATCCTCGCATGTCAAGGCATGCTAGGATGAATTTAGCCTGCTTTATCATCGATTTTCCTCCTTTTCCAATGTGTATAACCTTTAACATAAAAAAGAAAGATAACCGGGAACGCATAGGCGGTGAAATAACTTATCCACCCCCACCACTCTTCCCATAGTTCAAGCACTTTATAGGATGGTTTGAAGAAGAAGAAAACAACCACAAAGAGCGGCAACAAAAGGTACGGCAGCTGCCAGTCTTTTTTATTACACAACTGAGAAAAGGTATCCGTAACAAAAAAAAGGTAGGGAATGGACGAGGTTGAAAAAAGAAAAATGTAAAATGCTACAAAGATAATTTCCATTCGTTCGAGAAATGGAAACTCGATCGGCTTGACAAGTGTAAGCGTGGGCCATAAAAACTGCGTAATTTCATCTGGGCTAAAATAAACAAAACAGCTTAACGTAATATGGAGATAAACAAGCAGGGTAAGGGCATTGGCAATCACAACCCCTTTGGCTGCGGCTTTTTTATTTTTTAGATAAGGATAGAAAAGAAACGCCAACTCAAATCCAAGGAAGGCAACGGTCGTCGTTTTCACCGCAGAAAGGATCGGCATCCATCCTTCTTTCAATATGGGCAGCAGATAAACCCAGTGACTATCTTTGAGCGGGATGATTAATAATATTGGCAGCCCGAGCGTAAAGAAAAAAACAAACTCGGCATAACGTCCGATGAACCGTACACCTCTACGTATAATCATATAGGTGTTAATCATAAGCAGGGTAACGATTAAATAACTGGACGTGTTCGGCAAAATCCATATTTGAATAATGGATATGGTAACAAAAAGAATGACCGTGATAGCGAATAAAGAATATAACATCCAGATCACCATCATGGCTTTTCCCAGTCCTTTTCCCAGATACCGTGTCATCAGCTCAAGCATGGTATCCCCTGGATGATTGGCCATAAGATGAACAATACATAAGCTAACGATTGTAGCGAGGATCGATCCGATAATAATCGAGATCCAGCCGTCCGTGCCTGCCGTCTTAGCCACTTCAGCCGGAAGAGTTAGGATGCTGGTTCCTACCTGGGTGCCATGAATAGCCAGAATATACTGGAGTAATGTTATTTCTTTCTTGACGAGTCTGCTCATTGATCTTCCCTGCTTTTTTTTCTATTCCTTTGCCGTTGTAATTGGCTGGGCCGAATCGATACAGGGCGCTTCTTCATCGTCTGTATCGGTAAACGAACAAACGTGTCTTTCATATCTGAAAGACGCAACGGCGAAATGGGGGCACTATACGGTACTCCAAGGGATTCTAAAGAGAGTAAATGAACGAAAACTGCCATCATTCCAGATATGATACCCACTATGCCAAAAGCAGAAGCGAGAAGCATCATCGGAAAACGAATCAGCCGTATCCCATTCGACATTTCTATATTTGGAATAATAAAAGAAGCAATTGCGGTGATGGATACGACAATGACCATGATATTGCTTACAAGTCCGGCTTGAACCGCCGCCTGTCCGATGACAATTCCACCGACAACGCCTATGGTTTGACCAATGGGCGTCGGGAGCCGGACCCCTGCTTCCCGAAGCATTTCAAGTACAAGTTCCATAAGCAGCGCTTCGAATAGAGGTGGAAAAGGAACCCGGTTCCGTGATTCTGCAACCGATAAAAGCAATTCAAGCGGAATCACTTCGTAATGAAAGGAAATGATCGCGATATAGAAAGCAGGTGTAAAAATCGCGATGAAAAATCCAGCGAAATGCAGGAGTCGGATAAACGAAGCGGCGAGCCATCCTATATTATAATCATCCACCGTTTGAAAAAAAGCAGAAAAGGTCATCGGCCCAATTAACACACCCGGCGTGCGGTCTACAACGATAGCGATTCGCCCTTCAAGGAGATGAGAGGATGCTGTATCCGGACGTTCCGTCACGGTAAGCTGCGGAAAAGGTGTATACAGATTATCTTCAATGAGTTCTTTTAACTCTCCAGTGGTGAGAATCGTATCAACATGGAGCGATGTAATTCTGCTTTCGACTTCTTGAAGAGTTTGTGGATTTGCCACATCTTCCAGGTAAAGCAGCGAAATTTTTACACGTCCTCGTTCCCCGATCATTAATTCTTTCACTTTTAATTCCCGGCTTGGGATGTAGCGGCGAATCATGGCAATATTTTGAGCGGCTGTTTCAATAAACCCTTGATGTGAGCCGTTTTTGACTGACAATTCCGCCTGTGGTTCCTGAATCGCCCGCTCCGGCCAATTCTGTGTTTCAAGTTCAAGGGCAGAGTCATGTCCATCAATAAAAAGAATGCTTTTTCCAATCAGGAGGGCTTGTTCAATCTCCGACCATTTCTGGACTTTTTTGATCTGCCCTATTGTTACAGCAGACTCCAGAGAATCTTTTTCATTATATTCTCCATATAAGAGCGGACGCAGAATATCCGTGTTAATGACGTTTTTATCTACCAGGCCATCCATATACACAAGAATAGACTTCTGTCCTGTTTTCAATGGAATCTCACGGATCGTAAACTCAGGAATCCCGCTAAAGAGCATGGATACATGCTGGAGATTTATGGAGGCAGAAGAGGCGATCATACTGTGTAAGAGATCATGATCCTTTTTCTGCCTGCGAAATGCTTGTTTACCCCGCAAAAAATAACGAAAGAAAGACATGATTTCACCTTTTTTGTGAGCGCATTTTCATATTGTTTATTATAGGGAATTAGATAAATAGATATACTTAAGAGATGCTTCTACTGTATTATCCTTAATAAGATTGAAGGAGAACGGTCTTTGTTTTTGCTTAAAACCGTGGGCTTTCAGACGGCACTTTCTGTAAACGAAGAAAAACTCATAAGGCGCGTACTACATGTTGTTTTTAAAAGGATTTTATTTCTAACTTGGAGAATGAATGAAGTGTTAATCTATACCCTATAAAGATTGGCTTATAGAGGTTAACATATCATAAGAGAGGAAGATGGAAACATGTTTTATAAATTGCGAATATTTCTTCTTATATGTTTATTCATGTTACTCGTTTCGGTTTCTATTTCCGCTGTCGCGGCAGCAAATAGTCCAGCACGGGTACAGCAGGCGTATTTTCCTGCAAAAGTCGTTTTTGTAAATCAACACTCCCTTTGGTTTGTAAATGGGTATCAGGCAGGCGCGCAACCTGTTCCATTAACGAAAAAAGGTATCGCATCCCCTATCGGTTGGTCATCGACAGGAGAATGGTTCGCTTACATGTGGGAAGAGAAAGAAGACTATGATCATACAAAAGAGCTGTGGGTTGTCAACCCGACCAAAAAAATTTGGCGCTTAGTAGAAAAAGATGCGGACATCATTGAAGGGCATCAGGCTTGGTCGCCCACAGGTGCTATGATTGCCTATATGACATCCCATTTTAGTAAACCGGAAGATAAGAGGTATAGCTCCATTAAAGTCGCAAATTTGAAAGGGGATAAACCTGTAATTACTGCCATTGTGTCTGACAGGCCGTATGTAGAAGACTTTACTTGGCATCCGGACGGAAAAAGCCTCACGGTATCATATATGAGAACGGAGCAACACCCAATGACGGTGGAACGTGTCGCGCTCGATGGAACAAGCAGTGTATTATTTAATATCGGCGAAACAAAAAAAGCGGAGGAAGAAATATATTCATCGGCTATTGTTGGCATGAAATGGTCGCCTGATGGAGAGTATCTTGCCTACTTTATTCGGCCGAACTCTGGTTCAATGTCCGCTGATGCCAATGACATTGAAGCAATAAATATAAAAACGAAACAGCGAATTGCGCTTGGGGGAGGACTGAAATATCCCGCTTGGTTTGCTTGGTCACCTGATAGCACACAGCTCGCTTACATCGATGGAGAGGGGAGAGAAGCAGTAAGCGATAAAGCGCTTTGTATTTTTGATACAAAATCCGGGAAGATTGTACAAGCCGGACAGAAAGGAACAGCGGATATTCAGCCTGTTTGGAGCCCTTCCTCTCCGGCGCGTCTTCTCTTTATACGTGGCCCGGTCACGAAGTGGAACGATTACCAAAACCGCCGCATTTGGCAAAGGACGAGCGATGGGAATGAGCAAGCGGTAACTTCAGCCGCGCGAACGGTTACGGACTATCATGCGGTACCGCTCGCGGACGGCAAAGGTTTCCTCTTTCTGCGTTCATCATTAAGTAAACAACCTGTTGGCTCGCTGTATTTTCAATCTTTTTCTGCTTCTAAACCTGTAGAATGGATACGCGGGATTGATTGGAATCCAGGATATTACGGCAATTTTTTGCCTGCAACGTTTTCCGTTTATCAAGATTGAACGTTTCATTGTTCAGAGCATGCGCCGCTTTTCACGCTGCTTCCTTTTCGACAGGCGCTCTTTTGCCGGGGTGCTTCATCAAGTCAATGGTATAGCCGATGATCACTCCGGCAAGCGCGGGCACAAGCCAGCCGATCCCGTGTGCATACAGCGGAAATTTTACCAGTACCATGTTCCATTTATGTGCCAAGAACGCTGTGTTTATCATATCAACCATACTGAAAAGGCCGACAAATGTTACGGTTACGATGTAAATCGAAGAATAGCTTCTTATATAATCATGAACCAGTGCCAAAACGATGAGTACGATCGCGACAGGATAAATGGCACCAAGAATCGGAACGGATACATTCAAAATTTCGGTCAACCCTAGGTTTGCGGTTGCCATGCTCCATACACAGAAAATGATGGCCCATGTTTTATATGGAACACGCGGAAAGACGCTTGTGAAAAATTGACTGCATGACGTGACCAAGCCAATGGATACACATAAACAAGCCAAGGTAAACACAACACTCAGCAGAATCGTGCCGCTCTGGCCAAACAAGTGAGCCATAACATGTGTGAGGACTTGGGCCCCGTTTTCTACCTGTCCGTAGGGACCGCCGTAGGCACCGAGGAATCCAAGAATAAGATAAATGGCTGCTAGCAGTAATCCGGCCCCAAACCCGGCATACATAACGCAGGTGGATAATTTCTTCTTGTTCTCTACCCCTTTCGCTCGCAGCGTGTTTGCCACCACAATCCCGAAGACGAGCGATGCTAGCGCGTCCATGGTCAAGTATCCATCCAAAAATCCCTGGAAAAACGGGTTAGGTCCATAATCTCCCTGCGGTGTACCAGTCGCACTTGTCGGCATTGTTAGACTTTTGATAAAAATGATGAAAATAAGTGTTAAGACAATGGGTGTCAATAGTTTTCCGAAACGATCCACCAGTTTAGATGGCGAAAGACTTAGCCAGAACACCAGTCCGAAAAAAATGGCCGTGTAGATGAGCAGAACGGCTGGAGCGGTGGCCCAATCCTCAGGTAGCAGCGGCCCTGCCCCCATTTCAAACGCTAGGCTTCCCGCGCGCGGAATCGCCAGTCCCGGTCCGATGGACAGATAAATAATGAGCGGAAAAATAAAGGCAAACACCGGGTGAACACGGCGGGCAAGCGTTTGGAAACTGCCGGCTTTGGCGACGGCGGCGACTCCCAAAATCGGCAACCCGACCGCAGATAGAATAAAACCGGTAAGAGAAATCCAAACATGTTCGCCAGCGGAAAAGCCGAGAAAAGCGGGGAAAATAAGATTACCAGCCCCGAAAAACATGGAAAACAACATAAAGCTTACAAATATGAGATGTTTCTTCGTGAACTTCTTCAATGTCCAATCACCTTCTTTGTTCTGTTCTTCTATTGAATAACTTGAGCGTGCTCCTGATGCCGTGCGGCGAGGACATGAATCGTAACAAACTTGCCTGTTGTTTTACTCATAAATAATAGCAGGATTATATCAATCTCTCGCAGTTTATTACAAGTGTAGAAATGAAATTTTAAATTTTAAAAATAGAATAATCTTTTTGATATTAAATTTGTGGAATCATGAACTTGGGGATACCTACAGAAAGGATGCTTGAAAAACTGATTACGATTGCGAAAATTATTGAAGTAAAGGGCTTTTTCGATAGGGGTAAGGGGCTGCGCGCACTCTTTACCTTTTCTATGTGGAGCGTGTTTCTTTTGTTGTAAACAGATGGATCGGGTGGAATTTTTCGATAAAATAATATATTTATCCTTGCAAAAATAATAAAAATTTATTGACGCTATATTTACAGTGCAATTATACTAAAATTATAATTTACGTTAAAATAACGTTATATAAATTTTTGTCATAAAAATTTGTGTGATTTCTGCACAAAAGATGAAGAGAGGAAGGTGTGCATGGAAACGGAAACTGTAGTGCTTGAGAGAGAACAGTATATCGCGACAATAAAGCTAAACCGTCCAAATGAATTGAACGCTTTGAATTATGCCACACTTGTCCGCCTGGGAGAAATTGTAGAAGAAATTGCACAAAATCCGAAAGATATTCGTGTTGTGCTGGTAGCGGCGGAAGGGCGGGCGTTTTGCGCCGGGGCCGATTTGAAAGAGCGCCGTACGCTCAATGAACAGCAGGTGCGCCGAAATGTGCGTAAAATTCGAGACGTATTCTCTGCGCTGGAGCGAATGCCTCAACCGACGATTGCGGTAATTAACGGGTTTGCGTTTGGCGGTGGTTTTGAACTGGCACTTGCTTGCGATTTCCGGTTTGCGGTAAGGGATGCAAAAATGGGACTGACTGAAGTAAGCCTTGGCATTATTCCGGGAGCAGGTGGTACGCAGCGATTGCCGCGTCTAATTGGGCCATCGAAAGCAAAAGAATTAATTTTGACCGCGCGCAAGATTACCGCGGCCGAAGCATATGAATACGGGATTTTAAACGGAGTGTCTGAGACGGTTGAAGAAGCGCGGGAGAGAGCGCGGGTTCTGGCAGAAGAAATAATCGCCAACGCGCCGCTCGCCGTGTATCAAGCGAAATACGCGATCGATAAGGGAAGCAGCGTTGATTTGCAGACAGGGCTCGATCTGGAGAGTAAAGCGTATGAAGTCATTATCCCGACAAAAGACCGAGTAGAAGCGCTGGAGGCGTTCCGTGAAAAAAGAAAGCCCGTGTTCTCAGGGGAGTAAGCGAATATGACAAAAAATGACTGAATATATTTGTAATTCAAAACTGTAAGCGCAAACGTTTGAAGGGCAGAATAAGGAGGGAAGCAGTATGATTTTTAATAAGGAAATGGAAACGATGTCAAGGAGAAAGATGGAAGAACTGCAACTTGAAAGGCTGAAAGAGACGGTAAAGCGTGCGTACGAAAACGTGCCGTTTCATCGGGAAGCGTTTGCCAAAGCGGGCATCAAACCGGAAGATATTCAGTCGCTAGAGGATTTGCGCCGACTTCCGTTTATGAAGAAAACCGATCTGCGCGAAAATTATCCGTTTGGCCTGTTCGCGGTCGGACAGGAAGATATTGTGCGCATTCACGGTTCTTCTGGTACGAAAGGCAAACCGACCGTCGTTGGCTATACGAAACAAGATATTGAGAATTGGTCGGAAATGGTGGCTCGCGCCATTTGCTGTGCGGGAGGCCGCCCAGGTGATATATTCCACAATGCGTATGGCTACGGTTTGTTTACGGGCGGTCTCGGTTTGCACTATGGTATTGAATATTTGGGAGCCGTTGCTGTTCCGGTATCTGGCGGTAATACGCCCCGTCAGATTACGCTGATTCAGGACTTTCGTCCGCGCGGCATTTCCGGTACGCCGTCATATATTCTTAACATTGTGGAAGAAATGAAGAAGCAGGGGCTCAACCCGCGCGAGACGAGCTTGGAATACGGCATTTTTGGAGCGGAGCCGTGGTCCGAAGAGATGCGCGCACAGTTGGAGGAAGAACTCGGCATTAAAGCGGTGGATATTTACGGATTGAGCGAAGTAATGGGACCTGGCGTTTCGATTGAGTGTTATGAGGCACAGGATGGCCTGCATATCGTGGAAGATCATTTTATTGCCGAAGTTGTGGACCCTGAAACCGGAGAGCCGCTGCCATATGGTGAACAAGGAGAGCTTGTGTTTACATCGCTGACTAAGCAGGCGTTCCCGGTCATTCGCTACCGCACCGGAGATATTGCGTCGTTGAATCCGGAACCGTGCAAGTGCGGACGGACGAGCATGCGTATGTCCCGCATTAAAGGTCGCGTAGACGATATGCTTATTATTCGCGGGGTGAACGTGTTTCCGACTGAAATTGAATCGGTGCTGCTTACATTTAAACAGCTTGCTCCACACTATCAGGTTGTTATTAAACGCGAAGGCCCGCTGGACAGTTTTGAAATTCATTGTGAAACAACGCCAGAATACATGAGCCAGGTTGTGACGCTGGAAGGAAATGAAGAAGTAGCACGTCTTGTAAAAGCAATCAGTCATGAAATGAAGAACACGCTGGGCGTGTCTGTCAGGTTGTGTCTAGGAAAGCCGAATACGATTCCGCGCAGTGAAGGCAAGGCGGTGCGCATCGTCGATAATCGTAACAAGGTACTGTCGTAGTTTTTGTTTGATTTATCTTTTTTTTCGCAATCTTTTATTTTATAGGGGGGCGGAGTATGGGGTATGACTACATTAAAGTAGAGCGGGAAGGCGCGGTCGGTGTGATTGCGCTGAATCGTCCAGAAGTGTTGAACGCGCTTAATTTGCAGCTCATCGACGAATTAGTGACCGAACTGGAACGGATGGATCGGGATGATTCGATCCGCGCCATCGTACTAACGGGAAATGAGCGGGCGTTTGCGGCTGGGGCTGATATTGGCGAGATGGCCGATGAAGCGGCAATTTCAATGCTTTTGAAAGATCAATTCGCTGTTTGGGATCGTATCGCGGGCATTTCGAAGCCGATTCTTGCGGCTGTAAGCGGTTTTGCGCTTGGTGGTGGCTGCGAGCTGATGATGAATTGTGACATCATAATCGCTTCAGAGACGACAAAAATAGGACAGCCGGAAATTAAGCTTGGCGTTATGCCGGGCGCAGGTGGTACGCAACGCCTGACGAAAGCGGTCGGCAAGGTGAAAGCGATGGAAATGCTGTTGACGGGAGAGCCGATTTCGGCGGACGAAGCGCTGCGCTACGGATTGGTGAATAAAGTGGTGCCAGTAGAAATGTACTTCCACGAAACGATGAAACTCGCCCGGAAAATTGCGGAGCAACCTCCCATTGCGGCCCGGTTGATTAAAAAATCCGTGCTGAAAGCGATCGACAATCCATTGAGCGAAGGATTGGATTATGAACGCAATTGTTTTTATTTGCTGTTTGCGAGCGAAGACCAAAAAGAAGGCATGCGCGCTTTTATTGAGAAGCGCAGGCCGAAATTCAGCGGACGCTAAGGAGGCGCATGATTATGTACGAGACGATTTTATATGATGTGATGGAAGGAATAGCGACGATTACGCTCAATCGACCGGAAAAATTCAATGCGTTCACCGAGAAAATGCACAAAGAAATAATTGACGCGTTAAAACAGGCCGGGAAAAGCTCAGACGTTCGCTGCCTTATCATTACTGGCACCGGAAAAGCGTTTAACGCGGGCCAGGATTTAAGCGATATGCAGGGGGTAGAAGTTGATTTTGGCGAGTTTTTGCGCAAGCGCTATAATCCAATGATTATGCAAATCCGAAATACCGAAAAACCCGTTATTGCCGCAGTGAACGGCGTGGCGGCGGGCGCAGGCATGAGTCTAGCGCTGGCATGCGATATTCGGCTTGTATCAGAGAAGGCGTTCTTTACTAATGCATTTATCAACATCGGACTTGTGCCGGATTCAGGCGGCTGTTACTTCTTGCCGCGCATTGTCGGCATCGGCAAAGCGCTGGAGTTGGCGATGACAGGCGAAAAAATTTCGGCTGAGGAAGCGTACCGTATCGGGCTTGCCAACAAAATTTGTTCGGCCGAAAACTTTGAAGCCGAAGTGAAAGAATACGCCGCGCGTCTAGCGAAATTGCCGACGAAAAGCATCGGTTTAATTAAACGAGCGATGTACAAGGGAGTGGAAATGAATTTGGAGGAGACGCTTGAATATGAAGCGTACTGTCAGGACATTGCGGGCAGTACTGCGGATCACAAAGAGGGCGTGCAGGCATTTTTGGAAAAGCGCTCTCCTGTTTTCACAGGAAAATAGCAAGGAGGAGAGGATATGACAGCGTATCAGATCGGGGTTATCGGCGCCGGCACGATGGGGGCGGGTATCGCCCTCGTGTGTGCTAGCAAAGGGCACCGCGTGCTTTTGCTGGACGCGGATCGGAACGTGCTGGAAAAAGCGCAAGCGTATTTGCAGGCGACATTGACCCGCAATGTTGAGAAAGGCCGGATGACGGAACAAGAAAAAGAAGCAACGTACGCGAGAGTATCCCCGGTAGAAGATATGAATCGGCTCCGAGGGTGCGATATCGTAATTGAAGCGGTGCCGGAGCGGCTTGCGCTTAAGAAATCGATTTTTGCTTCCCTCGTTACTATTTGTCGGGAAGACGCGTTACTGTTAACGAATACGTCTTCTCTTTCTATTACGGAAATCGCAGGCGGTCTGAAACATCCGGAACGTATTCTTGGACTTCATTTCTTTAATCCTGCGCCGGTTATGCCGCTTGTAGAAGTCATTCGCGGGAAAAAGTCAAGCACGGAAAACGTGAATCGGGTATACCGATTTGCAGAAGAATTGGGCAAGGTTCCAGTGCTGGTCGAGGATACGCCTGGTTTTATCGTCAATCGCGTGGCGCGTCCTTATTATAATGAAGCGTTGCGCATTATGAGTGACCGCGTGGCAGGGCCGAAACAGATCGACCGGATTATGAAAAAAGCGGGTGGCTTTAAGATGGGGCCGTTCGAATTGCAGGACATGATTGGCATTGATATTAACTTTGCGACGACCGAATCGGTGTACACAAATTTCTTCTATGAAGGGCGTTTTAAGCCGAGTCGAATTCAGCAGCGGATGGTGCAGGCGGGAAGCCTGGGCCGGAAAACAGGGGAGGGATTTTATGATTACAGCAAATAAGGCGGTGGTTCTCGCCGGCACAAGTCCCCTGGAGCAAGAGTTGCGCGAAGCGATGTTGGAAAAAGGGTACCGCGTTCTTTCAATAGATGAAGCAAAAGAGTACGGTGGAAACATTACGGTAGCCGTTGAAGTCACGAATTTTGATCTGGAGACGAAAAAGGCGGCCGTGCGGGATTTGGATAGCGTGCTTGCACCGGATGTGCCGCTTCTTTCTACATCGCTTGCCGTGACGGCGACTGAGATTGCCTCGTGGGCGGTGCATCCGCAGCGCATTGTAGGATTTGGCACATTTGCGCCGCTTGCGGCGCGCGAGCTGATTGAAATGGCGCCGGCTTTGCAGACCGAAGGAACGTTTATGGTACAGGCTTCCGCTTTTTTGGAATCGCTCGGCAAAGAGGTAGAAACGGTAGAAGACGAAGTCGGACTCGTATTTCCGCGCATTCTTTCGCTTATTATTAATGAAGCGATTTTCACGGTCATGGAAGGCACGGCGACGCCCGAAGATATTGATACGGCCATGAAGAAAGGCACGAACTATCCGTACGGCCCGCTGGAGTGGGCGGATATGATCGGTCTGGATGAAATATATGCCGTGATTAAAGGGTTACACCAAAATATGTTGGAAGAGCGTTATCGTCCAGCTCCGCTGCTGCGCAAAATGGTGTTAGCCGGACGGATCGGACGCCGGAGCGGCCGAGGGTTTTACACATATGACGGACAAGAGGTGCCGATAGCATGATAACGGGAACCAGAAGAGAAGCGTATATAGTAGCCAGCGCGCGGACGCCGATCGGTAAGCTGGGCGGCAGTTTGAAAGACGTGCCGATCGACGATTTGTCTGCCGTTGTAATGAAAGAAACGCTGCACCGTGCACAGATAACAGGCGAGCAAGTCGACGGCGTGATTATGGGCAATGTCATTTCGGCCGGTCCATTCATTAATATTGCGCGCGTCGGCCTGTTGAAAGCTGGACTACCGGAATCTTTGCCGGGGCTTACGGTGAACCGGGTCTGTGCTTCGGGACTGGAAGCGATTAATCTCGCGGTTCAATCCATTCAGGCCGGACATGCGGATGTGATGCTGGCGGGAGGTGTGGAAAACCTGACCCGTTCGCCGTATATTCTAGAGAAATTCTCGCAGCCGTATCAACGGGGGCCTCAGACGTTAATGGAGTCGTTCGGCGGCCCTCGTTCGGCGCCCGTATCCATCTACGGGGAACTAACCATGGGGGATACGGCCGAAAACGTGGCTGAGAAATTCGAGATTAGTCGCGAAGACCAAGATAAATTTGCGTTGGAAAGCCAGCGGCGCGCAGTTGCGGCGATCGACGCTGGAAAATTTGCGGAGGAAATCGTGCAGGTGGAAATTCCGCAACGTAAGGGCGACCCTGTTGTGTTTGCGGAAGATGAATACCCTCGCCGCGACACGACGCTTGCGGCACTGGCGAAGCTTAAGCCGGCGTTCCGCAAAAACGGAACGGTAACGGCGGGCAATTCATCCGGCATTAATGACGGGGCGGCTGCGGTGTTGGTGATGAGCGAAGACAAAATCAAGCGGTATGGAGTCAAGCCATTGGGCCGTGTCGTGCACTTTGCGTGCGGCGGGGTAGATCCGCGGATTATGGGCATTGGCCCGGTAGTCGCCATCCGTAAGCTTTTGAAGGAGACCGGGCTTTCGATTGATGACATTGATTTATTTGAGTTAAATGAAGCCTTTGCGTCCCAGTCGCTTGCCTGCATTCGCGAATTAGGACTTCCAATGGAAAAAACGAATGTGAACGGCGGTGCCATTGCGCTCGGCCATCCGCTTGGGATGAGCGGCGCTCGGCTTTTGGGCACGATTTTATACGAACTTCGGCGTCGTGGCAAACGATATGGTGTCGTCTCTCTATGCATTGGGGGTGGCCAGGGACTTGCGACGCTTGTAGAGACGGTATAGTAGTGGGGGCACAAGGAGAAAGGGGAGAGAAGCTATGAGAACGCCTGTCATTATTGATGCGGTGCGGACGGCTATTGGTCGACACGGAGGCGCGCTGAAAGATGTACGTCCGGACGATTTGGGCGCCGTGGTTATCCGCAAATTGTTGGAACGTAATCCGGAGATAGCTCCTGAAAAAATAGAGGATGTCATTTTTGGCTGCGCCAACCAAGCTGGAGAAGATAACCGCAATGTAGCAAGAATGTCGCTTTTGCTCGCGGGCTTACCTGTAACGGTACCGGGTGTGACAGTGAACCGTTTGTGCGGTTCAGGACTGGAAGCGGTGAATCAGAGCGCAAATGCAATTGTGGCCGGCTGCGGCGACGTATATATTGCCGGAGGAACAGAGAGCATGACCCGAGCCCCGCTCGTGGTGATGAAACCTGGTGCTGCCTATCAGCGCGGCAACCTGCAATTGCACGATACGACGCTTGGTTGGCGTCTCGTCAACGATAAATTGGCGGCTATGTATCCGCCTATTTCGCTTGGGGAAACGGCGGAGAACGTAGCAGAACAATACAGCATCTCACGCGAAGATCAGGACGCATTTGCGCTTGCCAGCCAGCGAAAATATGCGGCGGCGCTTGCAGCAGGCAAATTTGCGGCTGAAATTGTGCCCGTAGAAATTCCACAGCGTAAAGGTGAGCCAATCGTATTTAATCGGGACGAACACCCGCGGCCGGATACGACGATGGAACAATTAGCCAGGTTGAAACCGGCGTTTAAGCAGGGAGGCACGGTAACGGCAGGCAATTCGTCGGGATTAAATGACGGGGCAGCCGCTTTATTGCTGGCCGAAGAAGAGACGGCGCGTAAACTGGGGCTTAAGCCGCGGGCAAAAATCGTTGCGTCCGCAGTTGCGGGCGTCGATCCTTCAGTTATGGGGATCGGGCCGATCCCGGCGACGCGTAAAGTGTTGGCGAAGGCCGGTTTATCGATTCATGACATTGATTTGTTCGAAGTGAATGAAGCGTTCGCCGCGCAAGCGGTGGCCTGTGTGCGTGAACTTGGCATCGATATGGAGAAGGTCAATGTGAACGGCGGCGCTATCGCGCTTGGTCATCCGCTTGGTATGAGCGGTGCGCGCATTTTGACCACGCTATTGTACGAAATGGAACGCAGGGAGGTACGGTACGGTCTTGCCACGATGTGCATCGGTGTTGGGCAAGGTATTGCCACCATTATCGAGCGCGTATAACGTATAAAACGAAGAATGGTGAAAAGGAGAAAGCCACGGCGCTTCCAGTTGCGCTGCGGCTTATTTTTTGCCCTTCCAGGTCTACATTTTTGTTGCTGTCCAACAGCTGAAATGCAGAAATAATTTGACGACTTTTGTCATGTCTACTATAATGTCGGTACTGTTGGGAAATAGGAAAATAGGAGTTGGAAGAATGATGAAGCCACAATCTATGCTTTTTACGATATATGGGGAATATGTGCGACATTACGGTAGTGAGATCTGGGTGGGGAGCCTGACACGGCTGATGGGAGAATTCGGCTTGTCCGAACAGGCCGTCCGCGCTGCAATCTCCCGAATGTTGCGTCAGGGATGGCTTGAATCGAGACGGGTCGGCAACCGCAGCTACTATTCGATGTCGCCGCGCGGCCAGAAGCGTCTGGATGAGGCAGCTGCCCGGATTTATAAAGTGGAAGCGAGCGGCTGGAACGGAAAATGGTGCATTACAAGCTACACGATTCCGGAAACGCAGCGAAATTTGCGCGACCACTTACGCAAAGAATTGAACTTTCTGGGTTTTGGCATGCTTACCAACAGCACGTGGATTAGCCCGAATGATTTGGAAGAGCGCGTAAAGGACATTACCGAAGCGTATAATCTGACCGAGTATGTTGAAATTTTTACGGCCGAACATCTTGGATGGAGCGATCCGAAAAGGCTGGTAGAAAAGTGCTGGAATCTTGACGAAATCAACAAAGCATACCGCGAATTTATCAACATGTATCATCCGCGGTACGAAGAGATGAAAAAGAAATTGAAAGCCGGAAGGGAGATTCCGGATAACGAATGCTTCGTTGCCAAGACGGAACTAGTGCATTATTACCGCAAATTCTTGTTTATTGACCCGGATCTTCCAGAAGAATTGTTGCCGGATGTATGGCTTGGTAAAGAAGCGGATGAATTGTTTAATGAGTACCATAACTTGCTTCATCCTGGCGCGGTCCGTTTTTTTGAAGAGGTATACGAAGCTGTACCTGTCGGAAAATAAGGCAGGCGGTACGGCCATTGCTTTTGATATTCCCCCTTTCTTTGCGCCTTACGAGAGGACGCAGGAAAGGGGTTTTTTGTGCCCTGGCTTAAATAAAATTCCTTCTTTTTAAAATTTTTATCGTAATCCCTCAATTTTAAATAATCTATTGAAAGAGAGTATAACGTTATGTTATTATAACGTTATAAAAACGTATTATATATATTTAGTGCAAGATAAATGGAAATCCATCATAAACATTGTGCGGAAAAACGCGGACAAGATTGAGGGGAGGCAACGTAATGGCACAGCAATTACATGCGGTGACAGGGACAGCGTACGAAGAGAAAGTAGCGCAGTTCATGGCGCGAATCGAGCGCGGGGAAAAAATTGAGGCAGACGACTGGATGCCAGATGATTATCGCCAGCAATTAATTAAGCTTATTTCAATGCACGCAGTTAGCGAAATTATGGGGGCGCTTCCGGAAAAAGAATGGGTACCGAAAGCGCCGAGCCTGCGCCGGAAACTGGCGATTATGGCGAAGGTGCAGGACGAGATGGGACACGGGCAGTTGCTCATGCGCGTAGCGGAAGACTTGCTTGTCCCGCTTGGCAAGACGCGCGAAGATTTGCTGGATGACTTGTTTACCGGACGATTGAAATTTCATAACGTGTTTCATATGGAAGCGCCCACGTGGGCGGATGCGGGCGTTATTGGCTGGTTAGTGGATGGTGCCGCCATTATTACGCAGACGATGTCGCTGGACACATCGTACGCGCCGTACGCGCGCGCGCTGCACAGAATTTGTGCGGAGGAGAAGTTTCATGCCCAGCACGGTGAAAGTATCGTGCTCGCACTCGCGGAAGGAACGAAAGAACAGAGGCAAATGCTGCAGGATGCGGTTAGCCGCTGGTGGCCGGCGCTGCTGATGTTTTTCGGACCGCCGGAAGATGGTGGTATCACGAGCAACCAGCAACTCAATATGCGTTACAAAATCCGTTCACAAACGAATGAAGAGTTGCGCCAAGCATTCTTCTCCAAATATGTGCCGCGGATTTTCCACCTTGGTCTAACCCTTCCGGACGAGACGATTCATTACGATGAGAGGGAAGGCAAATGGCACTACAAACAGCCTGATTGGGAAGAATTTAAGCGAATTATCAAAGGCGGTGGCCCTTGTTCTAAAGAAAGACTGCAATTGAGGAGAATGTCGTACGAAGAAACGCAATGGGTGCGTGACGCGTTATTGGGTAAAGGGCGCCGGGCGGTATAAGGAGGAAGAAACGATGAGCGAGAACAAGCAAACGTTTTCCGTATACGAAGTATTCAGCCAGAAAAGTCCGACGGCTAGCTTTACACATCAGTTTAGTTTGCTCGCGCCGAATCATGAAGTAGCGATGACGATGGCACGCGAGAATTTCATGCGCCGCGAACCGGCCGTCAACATCTGGGTTGTTAAGCGTGACGATATTTATGTCCTGCCGCCGGAAGAGCGGCCGCATCTGGAACGCATGGATAACAAAGCGTATCGCGAGACGAAAGGATACGGCGATCTTCAGGCGAAGTGGCGCTACCACAAAGAACAGTATGAAAGAAAAAATGCGGCGAAGTAGGAAAGAACGGAGGGACAGCATGGCAAACCAACACTCAATTACAAGTGCTGACGAGGCGAAGCAACATCCGGAATATTTGGCGGCGTTGAAAGAATTGTTGTATCAAATGGCAGACGATGATTTTATTCTGGCATACCGCGGGTCCGAATGGCTTGGGCTTGGCCCTCACATCGAAGAAGATGTAGCATTTTCGTCCATATCCCAGGACACGATGGGACACGCGGTCATGTTCTATGAGATGTTGGAAGAACTCGGAGAAGGGAAAGCGGACGACTTGGCGCAACTAAGAGAAGCGTCGGCGTTTCGTAACGCTATCCTCGTTGAGCGCCCGAACGGCACGGGTCATTACAAGGAAAATCCGCATTTCGACTGGGGATACGCTGTTACTCGTTTTTACTTATACGGCCTCTTTAAGCAGACGCGCCTTGAGTCGCTTGTTCATTCTTCCTATCAGCCGCTTACGCTTGCAGCAAGAAAAATGCTGCCGGAACTAGGGTATCATCTTTATCACTGGCAGGTATGGATGAACCAGCTTGCGGTTGGCAGTCAGGAAGGGTATGACCGCATCATGCAGGGGGTAGAGAAAGTATGGCAGGATGCCGGAGATTTGTTCGTATTCGGTTCGAAAGAAGTGGATATGGTAAAATTCGGGCTTATTGAAAGCGGTCAGACGCTGGCCCAGCGCTGGCTGGAAAAAGCGAAGCAGGCGCTTGATGCGTGCGTCCTGCCCTGGCCGGGTATGCCGCAGACGACCGAATTATCAGGCCGTGCAGGACAGCATACGCCGGATCTGACCGAAGTGCTGAATACGCTTTCGGAAGTATACCGTATTGACCCGGCAGCAAACTGGTAAAGCAAGGAGGGAAAGCCGTTGGCGCAGCAAATGGAAACGCAAATCGAGAGCGCGGTATGGGAAAAACTCCAAGATGTGAAGGACCCGGAGATTCCAGCCGTCAGCATGGTGGAAATGGGAATGATTCACGCAGTCGACGAACAAGATGGCGTTGTCACGGTTCAGGTGCTACCGACATTTGTCGGCTGTCCGGCGCTCGACATTATGCGGAACGAAATCATTCGTCAGTTACAAACCGTGGAAGGCGTGCAGGAGGTGCGCGTTACGTTCGTGTATGATCCGGCGTGGACGTCGGAACGTATCAGTGAAGCGGGACGGGAGAAGTTGCGCCAATTCGGCATCGCTCCGCCTCCTGTAAACCACAAACCAGGCGATCCTTGGCAAGTGGATTGTCCGTTCTGCGGCTCGCCGTACACAACGCTGGATAATTTATTTGGCCCGGCGGCTTGTCGCAGTATTTTGTATTGTAAGCAGTGCAAAAATCCTTTTGAGGCGTTAAAGCCCATTTAACCACAAAGAGTAAGACATCGAAAAGAGGAGGAATCGCGTATGACGGAAGCAAACGTAATCACGGAAACGAAACGGATGTTCATTAATGGTGAATGGGTGGAATCAGAAAGCGGAAAGACGCTGAAAGTGGTAAGCCCGGCTACAGGAGAGCAGGTCGGTATCGTGAGTGCCGGGGACGAGCGCGATGCGAGAAAGGCGATTGATGCGGCGGCGGAAGCGTTTAAAGCTTGGTCACAGCTAACCGCCCGCGAGCGCTCTAAATATTTATATAAGCTGTATGATTTAGTACGCGAGAATCGCGATGAATTGGCAGGTATCATCTCAGCCGAGATGGGCAAGCCGATCCGCGAAGCCAAAGGAGAAGTGCTTGGTGCAGCTGATAACTTCATGTGGTATGCGGAGGAAGCAAAGCGAGTCTACGGCGAGACGGTTCCTTCTTCTGTACCGAATAAGCGTATTATGGTGACCAAGCATCCGGTTGGTGTTGTTGCCGCAATTACGCCGTGGAATTTTCCGGTGAATATGGTGGCGCGCAAAATCGCGCCCGCGTTGGCCGCCGGCTGCACTGTTGTGCTGAAGCCTGCAGAAAGCACGCCTTTGAGCGCGATCCGCTTATTTGAACTCATCGAGCAGGCGGGTTTTCCGAAAGGTGTTGTCAATCTTGTTATCGGGGAACCTGAGCCGATCGGCAAAGAGTTTTTGGAGAACAAAAAAGTTCGTAAAATCGCGTTTACCGGCTCGACTCGCGTTGGCAAGCTGCTTATGGAAGGAGCGGCGAAGACGGTGAAACGGGTCAGTCTGGAGCTAGGCGGGCATGCGCCGTTTATCGTTTTCGAAGACGCGGACTTAGACGCTGCGGTTAACGGCCTGTTCGAAAGCAAGTTCCGCAACTCTGGTCAGATGTGTATTTGCACGAACCGCCTGTATGTGCATGAATCGGTTGTCGAAGCGTTTACAAATAAGCTGGTTGCACGCATTAAGCAGGTAAAAGTGGGCGACGGCCGCAACAAAGATACGGAAATCGGGCCGCTCATCAATGAGCAAGGACTGAATAAGGTGCTCGAACATATTGAAGACGCGCGCGCGAAAGGTGCCATTGTTGCCTGCGGTGGCAACCGCTTGATGGACGGCGAATACGCCAAAGGCTTCTATTGCGAGCCGACGGTTATTACCGGCGTGACGCAAGACATGCGTATCTATAGGGAAGAAACATTCGGACCGGTCGTGCCGATTATTACATTCACAGATGAAGCGGCTGTAGTAGAAGCGGCAAATGATACGGACTATGGCCTGGCTGCGTACGTATATACACAGAATAACGCGCGCTGCTTCCGGATGGCTGAAATGCTGGAATATGGCATCGTCGGCATTAACGATGGAGCGCCGACTCAAACACAGGCACCGTTCGGTGGTTTCAAGGAAAGCGGCATTGGCCGTGAAGGCGGACATTACGCGATGGACGAGTTTTTGGAAACGAAGTTTGTTTCATTTGGTCTATAATTATTTAAGAAAAAGAAGGTGCAAGGTAATAGGAAAAAGAGTCACGGGAACCCGCCCGCGGCTCTTTTTATTTTATATGGAAGAGGCCCATGAAAAAATAGGCGCGCTTTTTAACCGTTCAGCGCGCGTGCATAGGAGTATTCAGGAACCAGAAGTATGTATCAATGGCTGATACGAGGGCGCGGACGATTTGCGCTTGATACTCCGGATCGGTCAGGCGGGCCCGGTCGATTGGATGGCTTAAAAAGCCCATTTCCACCAATGCTGTCGGACAGATGGAATGATTAAGCAAATAAAGCGTTTTCGCTTTGCGTGGAAGTTCAGATGTCTTATACAAATTGTTAAGCGCATGTTGTATCGTGTCGGCTAGAAAAAAGCTTTGGTTATTTTCCTGATAAAATACGATAGGACCGTGTATTGACGGGTTTTTCGAGGCGTTGGTATGCAGACTGATCATAATTTTTGGTGTCAGCGCCTTTGCCAGGTGTTTGCGTTGCGCTAAATCTTTTTGGTGACGTGAACGGGTTTGTAACCATTCGTTTTCGTCGCTCAGAGCGTAATCGCCGTCACGGTTGAGCGCAACCTTGTAGCCGAGCATATTTAGATGTTTGAACAATAGGCGGGCGACAGCAAGGGTTATGTCTTTCTCCAATTGTTTGCCGTAAGCAGCTCCTCCGTCCACACCCCCATGCCCGGCGTCGATGAGAACATCTACTTCCACCGGAGAAAATGAATGTTCCTCCGCCTTAGCAGTGTGTGGAAAAAGAGAAAAAGCGAGAAATAAACAAAGAACGAGCAGTGTGTTTTTCCTCATTTTTATCCTCTCATTCACGTTTTGGATAAAAATAAGATGCCCTATTTTTAGTTTTTTATGATGAAGTTGACCCTTTCAACGACAACGGGAACTCCCACCAGAAGTCCAGCGTTGACATCATTTTTTTATTTATTTATAGTAGTTACAAATAGGTAAAAATTACAATATAAAAAGGGATGATAGTGATGAAAGTAATGGTTTTATCCGGAAGTTCGAGACCGAATTCCAACACGAGAGGATTGGCGAAGGAGGTATGCGCGCATTTGGAACAGCAAAAGGTGGATGTATTGTTTTTTGATGTTGGGATAAATGAGTTGCCGATTTATAAGGGCGGAGAAGACATGGAGCATCCGGAGGTCAAGCGCTTGCAGCGATACGCAGAAGAAGCGGATGCCTTTTTTGTGTGCACGCCGGAATATCACAGTGGAATGAGCGGAGCGTTAAAGAATGCATTGGATTTTCTGCACGGTGACCATTTCCGCGGGAAGCCTGTAATGATCGCCGCGGTGGGCGGCGGTGGAAAAGGCGGAATCAACGCGCTGAACAACCTGCGCACTGTTTTACGCGGCGTGTATGCGCTTGTGCTTTCTGATCAATATGTGACGGATATGAGTTGCTATAACGATCGATGCGAATTGGTACATGACGACAGCCGGACGAGGCTGAAAGAGATGGTCTGCGAATTGTTGCGCGTGACAAAAGCGCTTAAGCAATCATGATTGCAGGGGAAGAAAAAAGCCGAGAAAGGGTGAAGTGGACATGATGGGCAGAAGCCATCTGACGCTGGGTGCGCTGAGCGGTATTGCGGTGGCAAAAGTAACGGAAACAGATATGTTTGACGGTGCCGTCGTGACGCTGTTTGCGGCCTTCTCGGCGCTTGTTCCCGATCTGGATGCTGATGGCCTTTTAACCCGTAAGCTAACAGATCGGCCTTTGCGCATAATCCGGCTATTCTCCGGATATATTGGCGTAGCGCTTATTTTGTTGAGCTATTTCCCGGAAACGCGTAACGGTCAGTTTTTGACCGCGTTTATCGGACTTTTGTTCCTTGGTGTCGGGTTTGTGCTAAGGGATCATGCATCCCGTAAGTGGATGGTGACGCTTTTGGGCATATTGTTGATGGGAACGGCAATTTATCTCTATTCTGGCGCTTCTGCGCTTGTTTTGCACCGGGTTCCGTACGAGGTGCTGCGCTCTGATTACGTATGGTTGCTTGGGTTTGGACTTTTTATTGCCCTTGTGCCGCACTTTGCCCATCGGACATACACGCATACCGTTTGGGCGCTTATCGCTTGGGGATATATTTGGTTTTACGCGGAAGCGTCGTTACATATATCCGGCTTATTTTTGGCCGCGATCATCGGATACGCCTCCCATTTGTTTGCAGATACGCTGACTGTAGCCGGGGTGCGTTATTTTCATCCTTTTCCGCCGACGGTCAAGCTTCCGCTGATCAAGACGAAAAAAGACAGCCGCCGTGAAGCGGCTGTGGTGCTTGCCTGCGTTGTTCTGGTCTTTTTCCTGTATTTTGATGCCTTCCCTTTACATTAATCTAGATTACGCATAAAACACCAGAAAAGGAAAACAATACAGAAAGTGAAAAGAAAACGGGAGGTGACAAGAAGTGAACGAGATAACCTTACGGGAGTTAATGATGATTGAAGACGAACTGCGGGCGGAGTCTATTACGGCCAAAACGATGAACTGGTGTGCTTCGCAGTGTCAAGACGCGGGAATGCGTTCCATGCTCGAGCGAATGGCGGAACAACACCAACTGCGCGTAGCTGAGCTGTCCCAATACTTTAACCGTACTGATCATGTACAATAAGGATAGACGCAAAGGAGGAGCATTATGCCAAACAATATGGAAGGGCGCGGTTTGACAGATCGGGAGATTATGCAGCTTTGCCTTGAATTGGAAAAAGGTCGGGCGCGCAGTATTGCCAGCGTGCTCTTGGAGACAAGCCACAGCGAATTGCGAAAGATTTATCAGCGCTGCATGGACACCGTCCTTGACAACCAAAAGCAAATTTTCGACAATATGCGGCAGAGCGGCTATTATGTAGTGCCGCAGGCAACGCCTGAACAGATTGCCGAAATGCAAGGACTTCTGCAAAATAATTTGAATCCTGGCAGTCAAGTATAAATCCAGAACCAACATGCGCAGAAGATAAAAATAGGGTATAATAGAACAGAAAAAGAACCGTGTAGCATATCTATGCGGTTCTCTTTTTCTTCATACCCCCGCTCTCTAGCTCCTTTTTTTGTTTTCATGATTGTCACAGATTTAACACTTTCTCTTCAAAGAAATCCCACGGAAAATGTAAAAAATGGAGCGGATAAGGTTACAATGAAAGGAATAGAATGATTTTGGTAAAGGTGGTGTTGAACGGGTTGTATCCTAGAGGACCTTTGCGTTTAATGTATCGTTTGTACCGGCATATCTTTCCCGCCGTACGGGCGGAAGTGGAGCGCTGGCGCGAGCGGGCGGGGCAGATTCCGGACCCGGAGCTGCGCAAGCAGGCACTCGATAGCATCGAAAATAAACGGTTTCACTGCGAGGGTGGTTCCGTGTATGCTGCCGCGCATCTGGCATGGAAAGAACCGCTTATCCGTTTAATCGTCGCATATCAGACGATTAGCGATTATTTGGATAACTTATGCGACCGTTCCACATCGCTCGGTGCGAATAACTTTGCCCGTCTGCATCAAGCGATGTTGGACGCGGTATCGGGTCGCTTTTCGTCGGTTGATTATTATGAATTTAATAGGGAAAAAGATGACGGGGGATATTTGCGTGCGCTTGTCGCGGCCTGCCATGCGGAAATTGAACATCTGCCTAATTATGCTCTCGTACGGGATGATGTATATGAATTGGCTTCGTTGTATTGCAACTTGCAAGTTCACAAGCATGTGGTACAGGAAGAGCGGGAAGGGCGCTTGCTGAACTGGTGGCAGGAGCATCGAGGGAAAGCGCCGGACCTTAAATGGAACGAATTCGCGGCCGCAGCCGGTTCAACTCTTGGGGTATTTCATCTTTTTCAAATTGCGTCCTATCCTGAAGTATCAGCCAGCCGTATCGCATTCATTAAAAAAGCGTATTTCCCTTGGGTATGTTCGTTGCACATTTTGCTAGATTATTTAATTGATTTAGAAGAAGATGAAATCGGTGGCGACTTGAATTTTATTGCATACTATCAAAACGAGCGAGAAATTTATGAACGGATTCACTATATCGTCGGAGAAGCGAAGAAGAACATTCAGGCGCTTCCAGACCGGAAGTTTCACAATATGATTGTCGATGGGCTTTTGGGGCTGTATTTATCGGACGGTAAAGTTCAGCGTCAGCCGATGGTGCGCCGTGTGGCCCGTTGGATTCTTCGCTCGTCTTCGCTTCCGACCCGTTTTTTCTTTTTGAACAGCCGGGGGTATCGTGGCGGTAAAGCTGTATTACAAGCCCCGCCGAGTGGTAAATGATAGGGTTTTCCTTCTGTGTAAAATGCGGTATGATGATTGTTGCGTGACGAATACATAGAAAAGGGAACGAGTGAGAGTATGATAGTGACCACACGGCATAAAGCAGGATCTGATGTGCGAACACAGGCGCGATCGCTTGCTGAAGCGTTCGGCGTCCGCTTTATTGAACGAAGAAACTTGTCCGTGAATCGGCTGCATGAACTGGATGATGAAGTGCTTGTCGTAACTGACAGCGGGCTTCGCGCCTATAGCGCAAAAGCGGATGCTCCCTTTTTTTTTCATCCTAGCATGGCTTTGCTTCGTATAAAAAGGATACTTGGCGGCGATACTGATGTAATGGTTCGGGCATGCGGGCTGCGAACTGGCGACACGTTTTTGGATTGTACGCTTGGCCTTGGCTCTGATTCGATCGTTGCGTCTTTTGTCACTGGTGATACGGGACGCGTGGTAGGTCTGGAATCGGAGCAAATTCTGGCCGCTGTGGTCGCCGACGGACTAAAACGCTATGAAAGTCCGCTGGTCGAAGCGGTGCAGGCGATGCGGCGCATTGAAGTTGTGTCGATTCATCATTTGACTTTTTTACGGCAATGTGAGAATAATAGTTTTGATATTGTTTATTTCGACCCGATGTTTTTTCAAGCGATCGCGGCCTCTGATAGCATAGCGCCGTTGCGCCCGTTCGCTAACTATGAACCGCTGACGGCAGAGGCGGTAGAAGAAGCAAAGCGTGTGGCCCGTCGACGCGTCGTGATGAAAAACCACCGGGACAGTGTTGATTTTAATCGGCTTGGTTTTGTGCGCCTGCCGAAAGCAGAACGCGCCTTTACATACGGAATTATCGAAGTCGGAGGCGAAGCGCAATGAGTGGAAGTACACAGCGTCTGCTTACGATAGTTGGACCGACTTCGGTAGGGAAAACAGCGCTTAGTCTGGAACTGGCCAAGCGGTTTGATGGCGAGATTATTTCCGGTGATTCGATGCAGTTTTATCGCGGGATGGACATTGGAACGGCCAAGGCGACAGAAGCGGAGCGAGAAGCTATACCGCATTATCTGATCGACATTTGCGACCCGGATGAGGAGTTTACCGTCGCTGATTTTCAACGCGCATGCGTGGCCCTTATCAAAGATATCAATGCGCGCAGGAAGCTTCCCATGCTGGTCGGTGGAACGGGTTTGTACGTTCAATCCGTTATTTATGATTATAAGTTTTCTGCGGCTGGAGAAGACGAAGCATATCGGGAAGAAATGAAGGAATTCGTCGCGAAATATGGCAAAGAGGCGCTACATGCCAAGCTTGCAGCGGTGGATCAAGAAACAGCGAACCGGTCGCACCCAAATGATGTTAAACGTGTGATTCGTGCGCTCGAAGTGCACCATGTGACTGGAATGCCTATGTCCGAATATCAGACGCGAAGCGAAGAGTCGCCGTACAATTTGCTGCTTATTGGGCTGACGATGGACAGGACACAGCTGTATGAACGCATCAACCGCCGCGTGGATGCAATGGTTGCGGAAGGGCTAGTGGAAGAAGTGGAAGGATTGCTGGCAAAAGGGTATAATGCTTCACTGCGTTCTATGCAGGCTCTCGGCTATAAGGAAATCATCGCCTATTTGGAAGGGCAGATGGCGAGAGAGGAAGCGATTGAACTGATAAAGAAGCGGACACGAAATTTTGCGAAGCGTCAGCTTACATGGTTTCGTGCTATGAAGGATATCATTTGGTTCGATGTCACCCCTATAAATGGACAGCCCCTCGCGTCTATATATGAGTCAATTTATGAGACTGTGGCAGGAAAGTTCGGTTAAGCGACGAAATATAATAAAAAAATTATAAAAATCATTGTTCAGAAACATCATGAAAAATCCAATCTTACGATTTGGGTGAGAATGGTGGCCTCCCTTTTTCAGAGTTACAAGGGGGGAATTGGCTTTTTGTTTTTTGGTTAACAGTCTCTCAAATCGAACTGGAAATTCGCAATTTCGAGGGGCTTAAACATACTATACGAGGAGGTATTATCATGGCAAATACCATCAACATTCAGGATACGTTTTTGAATCATCTGCGGAAGGAGAACGTGCCTGTCACCATTTATTTGGTGAATGGTTTCCAGCTTCGCGGACTTGTTAGAGCGTTTGATAATTTTACTGTCGTTATTGATACGGAAGGAAAACAGCAATTGGTATACAAGCATGCCATTTCTACCTTCTTACCACAACGGCCGGTTTCTTTGATGTCTGATAACGAGTAATATTCGTTTACGGCGCACTACCGGGCAGCGACATGCTGCCCGGCATTTTTTATTTGACTAAACTTATGAAAATGATTAAATTATTTATTGTGCTTAAACGAGTAGATGGCGTGCGCATAGAAAGTGTGCGTTTTGCCAGCATATGGTTTTACGGCAGAGAAGAGAGAAGATGCTCCCTCTTTTGTCTCGGAAAAAGAGGTTTTTTTGTAAAAGAGATTTTTTGTATGAGATCTAAAGGAACAAGCTTGCCGATTCGCCCGTAATGCGGCTGTTTGATTTCAATGTGGAAAAAGGGCGTGTGGGTGCAAGCGTGCGAGTTTTTCTTAATTAAAGGAGGGAATACGTTGATTTCAGTCCGCAATCTTGAAAAGATATATGGAAGTGGCGACAAAGCCGTCCATGCGATTAAAAACGCGAACTTTGAAATCAAAAAAGGCGAGATTTTCGGCGTTATCGGATTCAGCGGCGCCGGAAAAAGTTCATTAATCCGCTGCATCAATTTGCTGGAACGTCCTACATCGGGAGAAATTATCGTCAATGGCACGGATTTGACCAAGCTTTCTTCAAATGAGCTGCGCAAAGCGCGCCGCAAGATCGGGATGATTTTTCAGCACTTTAATTTGTTATCGTCCAGTACGGTATTTGACAACGTGGCCGCACCGCTTAAACTTAGCAAGGCGCCAAAGGACGTGATTCAAAAGAAAGTAACGGAATTGCTGGAAGTCGTCGGACTATCCAAACGGGCACACGCATATCCGTCACAATTGTCTGGCGGTCAGAAGCAGCGTGTAGCGATTGCCCGGGCGCTGGCGAATGATCCGGAGATTTTGCTGTGCGATGAGGCGACATCCGCGCTTGATCCGCAGACGACAGAATCGATTCTTGACTTGTTGCTGGATATTAACAAGAAGTATAATCTGACAATTATGCTTATTACCCATGAAATGCATGTCGTCAAGAAAATTTGCGATCGTGTGGCCGTGATGGAGGAAGGGAAGATCGTGGAGATGGGTTCGGTGCTTGACATTTTCTCACGCCCGCAAACTGCGACCACGAAAAATTTTATTCGCAATATTTTTGACGACGAACTGCCACCAGGCTTTCTTGAGCGCGTGCAGCATGCACCAGGAAGTCGCATCGTGCGCCTAACATTTATCGGGGAAAGCACGGAACAGCCGGTGCTTGCGGAATTGACAGAGAAGTTTCACCTGAAGCCGAATATCATGTTCGGACATATTACACAAATTAAAGATACGACCTTCGGCTACCTGGTCATTTCGCTGACCGGGGAAGCGAGCGTTTTGGATGAAGCGTTGCAATACGTGAAAGAACAAGGAATACATGCGGAGGTGATTCATCATGTTTAGTGGAGCGGATCCGCATTGGGATTTATATTTACCCGCGCTACAGGAAACGCTGTACATGGTCGGGCTATCAATTTTCATCGGTACGCTTATCGGGATTCCGCTGGGCGTGCTGCTTGTCATTACTCGCCCAGGTCATATTTTTGAACAACCGATCATTTTTCAAATAATTAATACGATAATCAATATTATTCGTTCGGTGCCGTTCATCATTCTGCTGTTCGCGCTCATTCCGCTGACCAAGCTGATCGTTGGCACATTTATCGGTGTAGAAGGCGCGATTGTACCGCTTGTCGTGTACGTGTCGCCGTATATTGCGCGTTTGATGGAATCGGCACTGTTGGAAGTGGATGCAGGATTGATTGAGGCGTTTCAGGCGATGGGCGCGACTCGACGTCAGATTATTTTCAATGTGATGTTGAAGGAAGCACGTCCGGCGATTGTGCTTTCGCTAACCATTGCGATCATCGGGTTGATCGATGCAACAGCGATGGCGGGAATCATCGGTGCTGGCGGCTTGGGGAATCTGGCGTATCGTTACGGCTTTCAGCGCTGGGAAACGCTTGTCATGATCATTACGGTTATTATTCTAATTGTGCTTGTACAATTGCTGCAAACGCTGGGGAACCGGATCGCGCGGACAATGCGCAAGGAGTAAGAGATGATTTGTATGGTAGTAAGAAATACAGCCGAGTAAAGCGGCCGAACGGATTCGCGACTTTCATCTTTCTGAATTGAACAGAGCCAAAAAATAAACGCCCAAGAGCGCATTTCCTGGGCGTTTATTTTTTAGCTTGCTTTCGCGTCGCTCCACTAATGATATTTGAAATGTAGTACTTTACTTTACCCAGCCATGCACGATCGGATAATGGAAAGGGCGCTCTTGCAGTGCGTACACGATGCCTTTGATCGGATAATAAATCCCAATAAGTGAAAAAATCAGCAGCAATACAAATCCGATCAGCACAATGACGAGCAGAGAAGAAATGAACAGTGCAATGACCATCAAAACGTGGAACAAAAGCGCTTCCATCGCTTTTTCTTTTATATACGGATGATCGGACAAAAAGTAAAACAATAACGGAATAAGTACCGGAGCGAAAAATGTGCTTCCGTGGATAATCACACAAGCTGGTTTAACATTCATGCATTTTAGCCTCCTTGCGTATTTATTTTATTAATACGGATAACAAAAGTGAATGTTTCAGATAAAGGGGAAAAAGTTTGGCTTCGAGAACAGAAGTTGGGCGTTTTCCCTTCTATATTTCTGGTGGTATGCATATATATATAAAGATGTGAATGTTAAATGTGGAGGGGTAGCCATGTATCTTGGTGTATTTGATATGGGGGAAAGGTTGGAACAAATGCGAAAGTTGTTGAAAGAAAAACGGCGGTTGAAGGAGTTGCTTGAGCAGGATATCCAGCAGATCGAACGGGATATCGACAAGCTTGAAAAGCAACTTGAGAGAGCTGAACGTAGCCTTTCCTTGAGATGAATGGGCGTTTGTCCCTCTTCCTTGCTTTTTGGCCGCTGCGTACGATATAGCAGAAGTATAGAAATGAAGGTGAAGGGATGACGAAAAAAGAGTTGGAACGCTTCGCAAGACAGAACCCGGATTTCGTCGCCTGGGCCAAATCGCAGCGGCAGAAAGTAAGAGCGCTGGCTCGGCAGCGCAATTATGAGCTTATTGTTCAAGAATGGGAAAAAAGCAAGCAGTCAGAATCGGCCCAGCGTAAGCTCATGGCACACCAAATTGCCCAATCCATGCGGGACGTGAAAAATTTTATACAGAATGTAGAGAGTGTCTTTATGAAAATCAAAACGCTGCATGGATATGCAAAAAACCTCAAAAGGTAACGCTTTTGAGGTTTTTTGTTAGCTTCTTACCAGGAGAAACGTGTGGGACGAAGGATAGGAAAGACCGGTAATCATCTTCGTTATTGAAATATATGGAGTCTTCCCTTATCATTGTATAAGGCACAGTTTTGTGACATTGTCTTTTCAAAAATGACAAGATTTTCTGTGAAAGGAAGCGATTCACTTAGACAGGGACTTTATCTTTTAAAACCGTTGTTCTGTTTCCCATTGATCTTCATCATGAAAGCCATAGGTAGTGCTGTTACTGCCTTTCGGTCAAGGTTATACATAAATTAGATGCTTGAACACTCTTCTTCGTGCAGTTACACCATCAGGCTTGGATTGACTCTCTCATGTTATGGTTACATCATTCCCATAGCGACAGAATTTGTTTTTATGCGATAACTGTTTTCTTGTAGCGATCGGATATATCAATTATAAAGGAACTTACGTTTGTTATATAGTGCGTTTTCCGTAATCTAAAGAATCGGGAAAGAGTTACCCCTGCAATTCCACAAGAGAATTTTCATGCAAAATGATTTTTATCTCTCAAAAGAGGGCGAAAGTCATAGTCATTTACAAAATTTTCGCTTGATTTTTTAGTATGATCGTTTAAAATGAACATGTGTTCATGGGTTTTGACAAAAAATATGGGGGTGAAACTACCTACTGTTTTTGCCCGTATATCTTTATTAAGTACATGCGTCTTCTAAGCACTATATACATTTACTTTATCGTTTTAACATTTGAACAGATCAGGTATGTTGCATGTTTTGTTTCAGCGCTTCTTGTAGAAGAGAGGGCTCGCGAATAGGTGATCGGTTTTTGTGAGTGTGTATATACATCTGATTTGATAGATTGGCATCCTTTTGTAGTTCAAGGGAAAAACTGTGGAGACGAAAGATGAAAGCCAAAATATCAAGAGGGATGTATATTGATGGACATGCATTGCATGACCTCGTGCAATGGGACATTTGCCTGTTCATCATTCAATCAAAAAGCTGATTTCTAGGCGAGAAGCCTCGCTTGAGAAGTGTAAGAAGACTTTATGTGTTAAAACGTTAGCGCAATGTTTATATAGCTTAAGAAATGCAAAAGGAGAGATAGGAGTGAAGATTGCGGACTTTTCCGTAAAAAGACCGGTCACTATTGCGATGCTTATCGTCGCCCTTGTGATATTTGGCGTGATTTCCTTACCAATGCTTAAAGTTGATTTATATCCTGAACTAAAGGTACCGGTTCTTGCGGTTGTAACAAGCGATGAAGGGGCAGCGCCGGCGGAAGTCGAGAAACTGGTGACTAAGCCAATAGAAGAGGCGGTTGGAACTGTTAGTAATGTAAAAAAGGTTGAATCACAGTCATCGAACGGTGCTTCGCTTGTGATTATCCAGTTTAACTGGGGAACGGATATGGATCAGGCAGCATTGGATGTCCGTGAAAAAATCGATTCTGTGCGTGGTGTGTTACCGAAAGATGCAGGTTCCCCACGTGTGCTGAAGATGGACCCGAACAGCGCGCCGATTATCACGTTGGCTATGTCTGGTCCTATGGATGTTGTTGAACTAAATAAAATTGCCGAAGATGTGATTAAGTCACGAATCGAGCGGGTCGAGGGTGTTGCTTCGCTTACAATAAGCGGTGCAAAAGAACGTGAGATCCAGGTTATACTTAATCCGGATATGATGGATGCATATGGTTTGACCATTGATCAGATCAATCAGGCACTTTCTGCCCGTAATTTATCCGGAACCGCTGGTAACGTAATCGAAGGTGACAAAGATATTAATCTCAAAGTCACCGGTGAATTTAACAGTCCTGAAGATATTGCGCAAACGCCTATTTATCTTCCACAGAGTGCAGGCGGAGGAGTCATTCAACTTGCTGACATTGCGACCGTCACAGATGGTTATAAGAAGGTTAGCCAAAAAAGTATGGTGAACGGGCAACCAAGCATTGGGCTTCAGGTAATGAAAGCAACGGGTGCGAATACGGTAAAGACTGCGGATCTTGTGCAGAAAGAACTGGATAAGATTCGGCCGCTTCTGCCGAAAGGGGTTAAAATTGAAACCATTCTTGATACTTCAGTCTTTATTAAAGACTCGATTAATACAGTAGCTGGCCACGGAATAGAGGGCAGTATCTTTGCCATTGTTATCTTGTTCCTATTTTTAAACAGCTTTCGTTCTACGCTTGTCATTGCCATTGTTATTCCGATATCTGTTATTGCAACGTTCTCACTTATGTACTTTACCGGGCAGACGATCAACCTTATTTCTCTTAGTGGTTTATTGCTTGGGCTCGGCTCGTTGGTGGACTTTGCGGTAGTTGTCATTGAGAGTGTTTACCGCAAGCGTCAACAGGGGCTTAAGCCTGATTTGGCTGCCATTATTGGTACAAAAGAAGTCGGTACGGCGGTTATGGCGTCTGCGCTGGCGCAAATTTGCGTATTTCTTCCGATTGTATTTGTTGAGGGACTGCCAAAGATGCTATTTGGTCCCTTAGCCTTAACGGTGGTATTCTCGCACATCGCCGCGCTATTCGCAGCCATTACGCTTGTGCCGATGATGTCGTCGAAATTATTGACCGAGATGCCAAAGGAGCCGGAAGATTACATACATTCATCAAGCAAATCGCCGATGGTGTTATTCCAGAAAGGATTTTATCGGCTGAGCCAGGCTTATGGAAGATTGATTCGTTGGGCATTAGGGCATCGGAAAACGGTTATTTTTGGGACGATTGTCGCTCTTGTTGTTTCGATAGGTATCTTTGTGACACCGCTTGTCGGAAAGGAATTTTTGCCTTCTTTTGATGAAGGAAGCTTGACGGTTAATGTAAAATTGCCGCCTGGCTCCCGCTTGGAAGAGACGGAAAATATTTTGAAGAAGATCGAAAAAATTGCTGCAAGTGTGCCGGAGAAGCAGTTGATTTATACTTCTGTCGGTTCAGGAGGTCCGGCTTCTGCATCGTCTTCATCCAATACCGGTTCGGTTGAGCTTAAGCTTGTGCCGAAAGAGCAAAGAACAAGATCAACCGATGAGGTTATTGAAGAAATACGCGATCGTGTGAAAGGCATTCCCGGCGCCGATATTACTGTACAAGCGACCGATCCGGGTGGCGGCGGCGGAACAGGAAGTCCGATCGATATCGCGGTGAGCGGGGATGATCTGGATACATTAAGAGATTTAAGCGACACGGTTGTTGAGTTGGTGAAGGGGATAGAAGGGACGCGAAATGTTGTTTCCTCCCTTGACAGCGTAAATGATGAAATTCAGATAAAAGTGGATAGCAATATTGCTTCCCAGTACGGGATTACAACCGGGCAAGTGCTCTCGGCCGTTCGCACGGCTTTTGACGGTGAGGTAGCTACGAAATACCGTACCGGCGATGATGAAATTGATGTGCGTGTTCAGTTTCCGTCTCATTTCAGGGATGAAATGAATCATATTGATAGCCTTATGCTTTCCACACCTTCCGGGGCGCGGGTTTCCGTCGGACAAGTTGCCACGATTACAAAGGAAAGTGTGCCGCAGAAGATTACGCGTTCCAATCAAACGCGCCAAGTGAAGGTCACTGGCGATATTGCAGGCCGTGATTTAGGTTCTGTTATCAAGGATATCAACGCGAAACTAAAAGACTTGAAGCTCCCGGAAGGATATCATGTTACAACCGGAGGGCAGGCGGAAGATATGGCCGATGCGTTTAGCAGCTTAAGCCTGGCGATTCTGCTGTCCATTGTCCTTGTGTACATGGTAATGGCCAGCCAGTTTGAATCATTATTCTATCCGTTTGTGATTATGTTTTCGATTCCGCCTACTTTTATCGGAGTAGTAGTTGGTCTTCTTGTAACAGGTGAGAATCTTGGTGTTATGGCCTTGATGGGCTATATCTTGCTGATCGGGATTGTGGTAAACAACGCGATCGTTCTCATTGACTATGTCAATACGTTGCGTAAAGAAGGAATGCAACGGGATGAGGCGATCCTTGTAGCTGGCCCGGTTCGCTTGCGCCCGATTGTCATGACGACCCTTGCGACTGTGTTAGCGATTCTTCCGCTGGCGTTTGGTAGTGGGGAAGGGGCTGAAGGCTATGCGCCACTCGCGATTGTTGTCACATTTGGTCTTACATTCTCCACATTGGTTACACTCGTTCTGATTCCGGTTGTGTATACCTTGTTTGATGATATGATTCAAAAGCGGAAGCGTCGTAGAAGGGAACGCCGGGAAAAGAGAAGACAGCGGAGAGAGAAAGGAACAGGAGGAGAAGCGTTCAATGCGTAAGATAGTGTTAGGAATGACCATGGCCAGCCTGGTAGTAAGTAGCGTCCTTGTGGCGGGCTGTGGGGCAGGTGGGAGCCAAGAAGCCGCTGCCCCTGTTCAGGCGAAGGTAGTTCCGGTCGAAGTGGTGTCTGCTGTAATGGGTTCATTGGATAAAGGCCGGGAATTGACCGGCACAAGCCAACCGTCGCAACAGGTCAATATTGTGCCAAAAGTAAGCGCGAAAGTCGTATCCATTCCGGTAAAAGTAGGGCAAAAGGTAAAGGCGGGCGATATCTTGTTCCGGCTTGATGACACAGACCTACGTTATTCGGTTGAGCAAGAGCAGCAGAGCGTGGCACTTTCCCGCGCATCACTCGCTCAAATGGAAGCGCAGACGAGAAACGGGATTGATTCAGCACAAAATGGAGTGAATCAGGCCAATAGTAGCCTCTCACAGGCGAATAGTGCGTATGAACAGGCCAAAAACAGCATCGTCAACGCGCAAAATGGTCTCCAGCAGGCGGATGTTGAGATCGCTCGCGCCCAGCAAGGATATAATGACGCGAAGACGAATGCGGATCGCATGCAAATGCTGTTTAGTCAGGGTGCTGTGACAAAACAAGAATTAGAGAAGGCACAAACACAGTTGAAAAATGCAGAAATCGCCCTACAGGAAGCGCAGATTGCTAAAAAGAAGGCAAGCGTCGCGTTAAAGAATGCGGAAGAGAGCAAGCGCAGCGCGGAAGAATCCCGCAAAAACGCGCTTGCATCCTTGCAGACTGCACAGAAACAAGTAAAAAACGCGAAGGGCGGAGAGAATATAGAAGTGGCCCGTCAGCAGTTGAGGCAAGCGGAAGTAAATTTGCAAATCGCCCGTGATAAACTAGCAAATGCAGTGGTAACCGCTCCGATTTCAGGTACGATTGGTGCGATTAACGGAGAAGTGGGCGATTTTGCATCCCCCCAAAACCCGTTTATCGTATTGGCAAATCTGGATCCGATGAAAGTGGTAATCAACGTACCGGAAAATCTGATTAGTCTTTTCGCTGTGAACCAGACGGTTGATATCGAAATTCCGTCGCTTAAGCTGAATAAGAACGGAAAGGTAACGACCATCAGTCCGCTTAACCAGCAATCTAAAGGTTATCCAGTGACGGTTGAAGTACCGAATCCGGATGGCAAAATTAAGGGCGGCATGGTAATTCAGGTGAATGTAGCTTCGCCAAATGCGAAGAAAGGTATCGTGATTCCAACGAATGCGATTTTAAGAGAAGACAACAAACCGTATGTGTATATTGCACAGGGGGACAAGCCTGTGCGCAAACCGATTACCGTTGTTGAACAGAACAGCGAGCGCGCTCTTGTTACTGGCATAAACGCGGGTGAAAAAGTGATTGTGAAAGGACAGACATTGATTAGCGATGATGTAAAAATCTCGGTCAAATAATCGTTTAGAAATTCGTTCTCCTGTCCATCCTGTGAAAGAGAACCCTTCATAGGAGGATAAGAGATGAACAAAACGATAATGTGCGGTTTGATGATTGCGCTGGCTTTTATGTTTGCTGGTTGTCAGGGGCAAATGCCCAAAGCGTTGCCTGAACAGCCGGAAGAAAGCCGGGAAGTTCTCGCGCAATCCCCTTCGCTTGCGGTGTCGCATTCTATTGAAGGCAATACCGTGTATTTGACGTTTTTGACACGTAATTTTATGTACGTGCCGGAGGGAGCAACTGAACTGCGCTATGGTGAGGGGCATGTGCATGTGCGGGTCGACGGCAAGTTGAGCCGGGTGTATGCAAATAACTTTAAAGTCGGCAACCTCACTCCAGGAGCGCATACATTTGAAGTTGAACTGGTGCGGAACAACGGAAATCCGTATCCAAATACAAAAATCACATTTACAATTACTATTAAGCAATCTCAAACTTCTTAAGAGAAAGGATGCATCTTCCTTTCTCTTTTTTAAAGAAGAGATAAGCACAAAAGATCACATTATAGACAGGATAAAGGCTGTCTCAAAGGTTGATTGATTGTAAATGGTAATAAAAAGGGGTGTCCCAAAAGTGATGGGACACCCCTTTTTTCTTCATATTTATCCTTTAAACATTTGCACGAACATCTTGCCGTACGGACCACCATCGACAATACCGATACCGACTTCCGTAAAGGACGGGTTCAAAATATTTTTGCGGTGTCCCGGAGAATTCATCAGGGACGTATGCGCGCCCTGTACGGAAGAATTCCCTGCAATATTTTCACCCGCGGTGCGGTATGTCACACCGAAACGGTTCATCATGTCAAACGGGGAACCATATGTCGGGGATTGATGGCTGAAATAGTTGTTCTCGATCATATCTTTTGCTTTCAGGCGGGCCAGCTTTTGCAGTTCCATGTTAATTTTTAGCGGGGTAATGCCCTGTTTTGCGCGTTCCTGATTAACAAGGTCAAGCATCTGTTTTTCATCTGCTGTCAATCCTTGGGTTGTAGTATTGGTCACAGGTGCTTGAGCTTGAGCGGGAGCCGTATTTTGTGCAGGTTTCGTTATCGTTTGTGTTGGTTGTTTGGCCGGCTCTTGGACTTGTTGTGCTGGTGCGGCAGGTTTTGTTTGCTGATATTGCTTGAAATACTGGTTAATCAACTGCTGTAAGTCTGTTTGGGTCGCATTATAATTTTGCGGGAATATTTTTACAATTTTTGGCGCAGGGCATGTGTTTGCCGCCTCTGTAACAGGCAGGTTAAATCCAAGCAAAGATGTACATAATACGGATGCTGCAATAATCTTTTTCATGTCATCACTCCTATTAATAAAAAGTTTAGAAATGCCGCAGCCTTTTATATCGTAACATATAATTCCGATAAAAGTTGTTGGTAATGTTTTCATCTAGAGGAAATAGAAAAAAACTTTTGTCGAAATCCTAATTTGTTAATCCGACACATACAGTAATATAAACAGCAAAAACGAAAACCGTCTCGCCCAAACGAAGCTGCCGCGTACCACACAATCGGGCGAACACATAAAAGAACGAGCGCTGAAGCGATTCGGGGTGAGAGAATGAAGGCGACGGGTCAGACTACGACAGGCAACCAGATTAAAGTAGTGTTTCAAAACGATATTTCCAGGCCACCAAGCCGCGAACAAATTATTAGTTCGCGTATGGAGAAATCGCTGGAGCGGGAATCCGGGGCGTTAAAAGAGCTGGAAAACCTCGTTGGATTGGATGATGTGAAGAAGCTTGTTTATGAAATTTACGCATTTTTAACGATACGCAAACTGCGGGAAGAGCAGGGGCTTTATAATGCGCCGCATATGTTTCATATGGTATTTCGTGGAAACCCGGGAACAGGTAAAACGACAGTGGCCCGGATTTTGGGAAAGCTGTTCAAAGATATAGGCATTCTGGAAAAAGGTCATCTGGTGGAAGTGGAACGGGCTGATTTGGTTGGAGAATATATCGGACATACCGCGTCCAAGACGCGCGATATTATTAAGAAAGCGCTGGGAGGCGTTTTATTTATTGATGAGGCGTATTCGCTGGTACGGGGCGGAGAAAAAGACTTCGGAAAAGAATGCATTGATACATTGATTAAAAGTTTGGAAGATGACCGCAAGCAGTTAATTGTCATTCTCGCAGGATATAACGAAGAAATGGACGCATTTCTCGCGTCCAATCCCGGCCTGCCATCCCGTTTTCCGATTAAGCTTGATTTTCCAGACTATACGATTCAACAATTGCTGGAAATCGCGGATGCAATGTGCAAAGAGCAGGCGTATTATTTATCGTCCGAGGCGCGTTATCTTGTCCGCAAACAGTTAATGCGCGAGCAGGAAAATGAGAAAGAACACTTTAGCAATGCCCGCTGCGTACGCAACATGATTGAAAAGGCGATTCGCCAGCAGGCCATCCGAATCGTCACTGGACATGCGGAACATCAGGTGAATCGGGATATTTTAATGGAACTTAGAGCGGAAGATTTTGAAAAAGAATAAGCAAAAAGAAAGGCTGCCGCCTGCATTTGGCGCCAGCCTATTTTTCTTATGATTTTGAAATGATAACAATCCCTGTCATGCCGGCACGTAATTCATGGCTTGCATTATTCAGTATGATTTTAACTGTAAATTTATCTGTACCGGGGTCGGCTTTGGGACTGATCATACTCACTTTACCTTTCATCGTCTTTCCGATTGCCTCCACATTTACGTTCACTTCATTCCCTATTTTCATGTATTTTAAATCTTTTTCCGGTACGCTTACTACCAGATACACGCGATCCAGATTGACAATCGTCATAAGTGGTGCTGAAGGATTGGCCATTTCTCCGGCATTGGCGTTTTTAGTAGCTACAAATCCTTTAATCGGACTTTTGATGACTCCATTCTGTAAGTTGTACTCATGAAGTTGGACGAGCGCTCGCGCTTTGGCAACACTTGCAGCGTTTTGTTCGATTGCTTCTTTCGTAGGCCCATTTTTCGCTTTATCAAGCATAGCTTTCGTCTGGTCTACGTTGGCTTTAAGCGCGTTCAGCGTTTCTTCCGTTGGCCCTTCGAGCGCTAGCGACAGTTCGTTTTTGGCATTGAAATATTTCGTCTCAGCTTGTCGGAGTGCTATCTCCGCATCATCTAACGATTGCTTCGATGTCGCACCTTGCTCATATAGAGCCTTTACACGATCATATTTCACTTTTGCTAGATCATACGCTTGTTTTGCTTCATTGAGCGTAGCGTTTAGTTTTGCTATTTCCTGTGGACGTTTTCCTTTTTTTACATCTAAATATTTTTGATACGCTTGTTGATACGCAGCCTCTGAGGAGCGGATATCTTCTTCACGGGTTCCGCGTTTTATTTCGTTATATTTCGCTTCAGCAAGCGCCAAATCTGCCTTGGCACTCGCTAATTGTGCCTGCAAATCTGTCGTTTCAAGCGTTACGAGTACATCGCCCACATTTACCTGCTCCCCGACATCTTTTTGCACACTTGCAATTCGGCCAGGTGTTTTGGCGAAAATATTTGTTTCCACAACTCCTGTCATTTTCCCGGAATATGTCATGACGTCCCTTTGATTTGTCGCATTGCTTGCACTCGCTTGGCTGCCTGTTAAAGCGAGGTTCGCAGGCTTCGCTTTACTGCATCCGGCAAGTCCAACACTCATTATTATGCTAATGATTAAAAATGTACGCTTATTCATGCGTTTTCCCACCTATTATTTTGATTTGAAATTACATTTCCGCAATGGTATTCGTTTTTTCATTTTTAGCCATACCTTGTTTTCCCTTAAGCAATAGAGTCATAGGAATGGCCGATATTATGAAGAATGTAGTCACAAGAATGGCATCATCCAGTGCGTGAATGGTCGCATATTTTTTTACCAAACCTGTAAGCGAGTTTATTGCGGAAGCGTACGCTGCCTCATTTCCCATACCTTGTGCTATATACATCTGTTGCAAGCTATTAAGAAAAGAACTGCTTGTCGCATTGTCACCGGTTATTGTTTCGGCATAATGAACCGCATGGCGGACACCTTGTGTTTGAAATACGGATGTTAATATCGCAACGCCAATGGAGGTAGCAACCTGGCGCGTTGTATTCATGAGAGCGGAAGCATCGCCGGATTGTGATTTATCCAGACCTTGCAGCGGAACTTGCATGGAAACCATCATGCATAATCCGAGTCCGATTCCCCGCAGCATAAGCAAAAATTGAATATGCTCATACGCTGTATTGTCATCCAGCCTGATTAAATAATATCCGTTCACCGAAATGATTAGGAGGCCGGCAAGAATAAGCCATTTCCCGTTGATTATTCGCATGAGAATGGCGGATGTAACAAACGTTACCACCATTTGTACCAGTACTTGCGGAAGCATCATCATCCCTGTTTTCATCGCGGTAAGGCCGAGCAATGATTCCGCGTAAATCGGCAGCAAAAAAACGACGCCAAACATTCCGACCATGATCAAGCTGTTCACGATTACACCGTATGTAAAATCAGGGATTGTAAAAAGCCGTATGTTTATTAGCGGGTGCCTAGCCGTTAGCTGACGATAAATAAACAGTGAGAGGCAGATAATCGAAATCATGATTAAAGATACGATATAAAAAGAAGTCCATCCTTTTTCTTCCCCTTTTGCTACGGCAAGCAATAAGGTGGTTAACATAACGGTTGAATAAATAAAACCAGGAAAATCAAACACCTTATCTTTTTTTATTTCTGTTTCTTGTAAGAAGGTCCACGCCATTAAAATGCCAATTAATCCAATTGGAACATTGATAGTAAAAATAATGCGCCAGTCAAGATACTCGACAATATACCCGCTGAGTGTCGGCCCAATCGCCGGTGCTACCATCGCTGAGATGCCGAATATCCCCATGGCTGCCCCCATTTTTTCCTCTGGAACGGTATGGAAGATAAGAGCTTGTCCGACCGGCATAATCAACCCACCGCCGAGCGCCTGAATAATACGTGCGACAATCATGCTGTTATTGCTCCAGGCTAAGCCGCAAAATAATGAGCCCACGGTAAATAAAATAAATGAAATGAGATACATCCGTTTCATGCCGAACCGATCGCATAAATACCCTGTCAGCGGAATGACGGCAGCCATAGCCATTGTATATGCGGTTAGCACCCATTGAATTTCACTTGTTGACACCCCGAATACGTTCATCATCTTAGGAAGAGCAACATTAACGATACTCGTATCGAGAATTGACATAAAGATTCCAATAATAAGTGCGAATACCCCGGGCCAATAAGAAATTTGCATTGCAAGCACATCCTATTTCACATGAATTTTTACAACCGCATTTAATCCTGGCTTAAAATCATAAGGGCCTTCCGTAAAGGCAATTTTCACTGGAATACGTTGTGTGACCTTCGTGAAATTGCCGCCCGCATTCATAGGGGGTAAAAGCGAGAAGGTAGATTGGGTCGCTTCTTCAATTTGTTGCACCTTGCCGTGGAAAGTCGTTCCCGGATACATATCAATCGTAATATCCACCGGCTGGCCTACTTTAACGGCAGCTGCTTTCGTCTCTTCTATGTTCGCCTTTACATACAAATCTTTCTTTGAAACAACCATCGCGATCGTGGCGCCGGCCCCAACGATTTCTCCCTGTTTGGCTGTTTTTTGGATGATAACGCCTGAAATGGGCGAACGAATAAAAGCATCATCAACCGGGATATTGTTCGCTTGCTCTTGCTCCATTATGATTTCATTTTTCTTAACATGACTGCCTTCTTTCACATGGACGCTTGTAATTTTTCCGGTCATTTTTGGGGCAATTTTATAAATGTCACCGGTTATGATCGCATCGTCTGTTTTTACATAATAATAATCTTCATATATGTAATAACCTGTTACACTTAGTGCGGCTGCAATAATGCCGCCGATAAAAATGCGGGCTACTTTCTTTTTATCCATATTCCCCACCCTTTTTTATAAAAATCTTTCTTTTTAGAAATAAGAATATTGAGTGATTTTATTATAAATAATGTCTACTTTTAATTTATTTTTATTTTTATATAAAGCAAGTGCATACTTTCACCCCCTTTAAAAAAATCTAGGGTTTCAGACCCCTAGAAAAAATTTGAACACAATGTTTTATAAATTCATCATGAGATAAGTTGGTTACGTTTTCACCAAATTGGGCGCGTGAGAGAAAAAATCCGAAGTTTACCCACATAAAATTCATGGCTTGGGCCTCTGGATTTGTATTGATTATTTTTCCTTTTTCCTGCATTTTACTAAAGTAATTAATGATCAAGACTTTGAGTTGACGCGGTATGTTAGCTATTTCTTCGATAAGCCTAGGCCATGAATTTGCTTCTTTCAGCCCGATCATGATGACATCCTGATTCTTATTTAAGTGTTCTTGATATGCTTTGCATATTTCATATAAGTCTTTTTCCAGATCCCATTCAACATTTTGAAAAATCTTTAACATGCTTGATTCATACGAGAATTTTTCAACCGCTGCTTTCGCAAGCCCTTCTTTATTACCGAAATGACGAAACAGCGTTACTTCATTGACTCCCGCTTCTTTTGCTATTTTGCGGGTCGTCATCGCTTTGATTCCTTCTTTTCGCATTAGTTTAATCGTAGCTAGTAAAATTTTTTCCCGGGTATCATTACGGTTAGAATCCATTTCTATCTCTTCCTATCTATGCAAGTGTTTACTTGCAAAAATTATATGCTGTTTCGTATTTATTGTCAAGAAAACATAGGATTGTATTAGAGTGACTCTTTTGATGTTTTAACGCTCGTTTTGCGGTAAGAGGCTCAAATGAAGGAATAAAACTAAAATAAGAAATTTTGATAAAATCAACATTCAAAATTGGAAAGTTTAGTATACTTTAAGAAAAAGGAGGGAGTGCTAATGAATACACCTCGGCGTCTGGAGGCGAATGTGGACGGCGATTTTTATGTGAATACCGCCTGTATTAATTGTGATACATGTCGTCAGTTGGCGCCTGACACGTTCTCGGAAATAGGAGATTACTCGGCTGTAACCCGCCAGCCCGTGAATCAGGAGGAAAAACAGCGAGCGTTTTACGCATTGCTTTCCTGCCCGACGGGCGCCATCGGAAGTAAGGATGTACGTGGGCTAGGGGAGGCAAGACAGTTATTTCCGTTGCCTTTGACGAACGGAATTTATTATTGCGGGTTTACGTCCCGTAAATCGTTTGGCGGTAGCAGCTATTTTTTGGTTCATCCCGATGGTAACTGGCTCATTGATTCACCTAGATATTTTCCTTTTCTTGTAAGAAAGCTTGAGAAGATGGGTGGAATTCGTTATATTTTTTTGACACACCGAGACGATGTGGCTGATGCAGACAAATATGCGAACCATTTTTCCGCGGAACGGATTATTCATCGCTTGGAACAAAGCGCCCAGCCGGATGCAGAACATATCATTGATGGGATGGAATCGGTTGAATGGGGAAAGGACTTCCGTATCATTCCTGTTCCGGGTCATACGAGGGGACATATGGTACTCTTATACAGAAACGAATTCTTATTTACCGGCGATCATTTGGCGTGGGATCGGGAAGCCGGCAAGCTGGACGCGCACAAAGATTATTGCTGGTATTCGTGGAGCGCACAATGCGACTCGATGAAACGTCTGCTTACAGAGCGGTTTGAATGGATACTCCCAGGGCATGGCGCTCGGGTGCATTTGCGCTTTGAAAATATGCGTAAGGCAATGGAAACATTAGTCTGGGAAATGGACAAATAAAGTCTGAGGGGCCAGTGCGTTTGGAACATTTGGGAAGCGGTTTGCACAAACCGCTTCTTTTATGGGGGAAGCAAATTCAACGTTTTTGTTTGAGAGTCGCCAAAACGATGCAATAAGGTAGAGCCGTCAGCTTTCTCCTGTCAGGCGTTTCCGTGGATCGGTGTCGGCCCCTTTCAGGCGCTTTTGCAATGTTTTTTTCCAGCTGGCAGAAAGTTCATCAATTTCCAAAAGTTTTCGAATGGCTTCTTTGTTTTTTTTATCATGATGCATGATTTGGTTGGCGAATGCGACAGTAATGCCGGCCGGATGGCGTTCGAGAAGCTGTATTGTGCTCGCGGGATTTACCCATCCTTTTTGAAGAACACGAAAATAGAAGCCAGTAAAGCCGGTTTGTTGAACTTTCAGCGGCAGGTCTACTATATTGTATCTTTTCGCTAGCTTATAACAGGGTTGTCGCGGCTGACTGATTTGGACGACGGCTTCTCCCAATTGAAAAATATCACCGATGTGTACCTTTTCTTCTGTCATTCCCTTAACCGTCAGATTTTCCCCGAATGCGGCAAACTCAAGCATTTGTCCCAACTGTGTTTCCCAATACGGATAGTGTTCATAAGGGTAAACACAGACCGCTTTATCAACGCCGCCGTGGTGTACTAAATCAGCTTGTCCGTCCCCTGTAAAATTCAGAGTAGACAAAAATACCTCAGTTGTGACCGGTTTCTTGTAAATTCCCGTCGTAATTTCCATCCCGTCACAGAAAACATTTTTTGGTTTTCCTACATTGATCGAAAGAATTTCAAATGGCATACTTCTCGATCTCCTTACGATGGAATTCAAGCGCTGGAATACTGGAATATATAATAGAAATCACTGCTTTCCATTATTTACTTAACTATAAAACATTATGTATCTGTTGTCCATTGCCAATTCTTGCGGTTCTAATCGGCGAGGCGAAGGAGGCGGTACCGTTTTCTTTATGCTGTAATTCTGTGATGTTCTGGTTCATTATCGTCGTGGGGTCTTTTTTGTTGATGTATGGCTATGGTCTAGACGCAGCGCTTGATTTTATCGCGCATTTCTATTTTAGTCAGATTGTAAATTTTTCGTGGATGAAAACGAGGCGGAAGGTGCAAGGATATGATCCGTATACCGATCCCAGCTCCCCAGTAGAATAATCGCGAGCAGCGCTGTCTGCGGTGAAATCAGCGGATGATCCAGCACGCCGGTTAATAGAAGCACCGGTAAAACGAAGAAAAACAATTCGCTTTTTGCATCATGCTGCCTCGATAAAAAGAATGCTTGGACTACTTTGTGCAAGGATGTAATGATAAGCAGCAGAAAGGAGGTACCCCCTATAATTCCGTATTCACAAAAAAAACCAAGAACTATATTATGTGCATGCGCAATTCCTGTTTTTTCAAACACAGCATACGCTTCTTTAAATCCAAGAGGCGTTACTCCGAACAAAGGGGAGTTGTTCCACACTTGGATGCTGTTTTTCCAGATGACTTGTCTTGTTTCAAAAGACTGGACGATACTCTCAAAACGTGGAATGATAGCAGAAAATGATCCAGTATATACTAGGTATGCGCTGGCGATAGCCATAAGCAATCCCCCAGCCTGCCAGCAAAGTTTCCAGACAAGTAAAAAAAATAGCAACATCGTGATGGCTACTCCTACCCGAGAACCTGTTTGGTTAATTGCAAGAGTGATAGGAAAAAGAAGAATTATATATAAAAGGACAGGTTTTATCCAATTTTTCCGCGCTTTGATCGTTTGCAATATGCCAGATATTAGGCATGCCAGTGCCAAAAGAAGAAGAAAAGAAGCAAAGTTAGGGTTATAGGCGCTGCCGAACAAGCGATGTTTCTCTTCTAAGCCAAGCGGCATAAGGCCGGTGAGCATGCCAAGCCACCAGCTTCCTCCGTATACATATCCTTTTTGCAATTGAAGTTGTCCAATGGTAGCGATGTAGAGTCCACCGAGTACGGTTATCCGGCTAAAGTTTTTTAGCTTTCGCGCAGTATCTCCTTCTTTTACATATAAGTATAGCCCGAAATATCCTAGCACCATTGCGGGTATGAAAAAATATAGGCCTTCTCTAAGATGGAGACAGGCTCCAAGCGAAGAAAAAAATAAAGTTAAAAAAAAGAAGGAGGTTGGATGCAGAGCTTCTATTGTTTGCTTATGCAGCAGCTTGTTGCATATATGATAAAGTCCTATCCCGATCATCCATACCATGCCCAAAGGAGGGAGCAAAAAAAGGAGAATCATTCCCCATTCCAGCGTTTCGTTCTTTGTTTGGTTCATCATTACAATATCTCCTTAAGTATGTATATAAAGTCGCTTTATTGTATGAATCAATGCCGTTCTTTATTTTCGTTGCTTTCATTGTTGTCGTTTTTTTTATGATCTAAACGTATAAACGTAGAGAGGTTGTGGGTATAAAAGAAAAAATGAACGTCAAAAAATAAATACTAGAGAGGAGGTAAAGTATGGAAGGCATTCATGGCTGGACGGCGAGAGTTTCTTGGGACACGGCGTCCGGGCAAAGGATGATATCCGAGCAGAGTAATTTTTGTCCAATGCCCGTACTTAAGGCTGAACATATAACGTTTTGCACAGCACAGGCGCGGCAAAAGAAACGAAAGAAGTTGCTTGACGATATTACTTTTACCGTATATCCAGGAGAGCTGGTTGCTGTTTTAGGTGGAAGCGGAGCGGGAAAAAGCACACTTCTTCACGCGCTATCCGGAATTGTTCCGGCCACGGAAGGAATGGTATGGATAAAAGGCCGGAATTTTTATGAGGAGTATGAAGCATTTCGCTCTTGTATTGGATATGTGCCACAGCATGACATCGTGCATTTGGATTTAACGGTAGAAGAGTCGCTGTTGTATGCCGCGCGCTTGCGATTTCATAAAGATATACCGCTCTTTGTTATGGAACAGCGGGTAGAGGAAGTACTGGCTGACTTAAAGATGACAAAACACCGGGCCATGCTTGTTAGGAATTTAAGCGGTGGTCAGCGGAAGAGGGTTAGCATTGGCGTTGAGCTTCTGACCAGCCCGTCTCTCTTGCTTCTTGATGAAATTACATCCGGGCTTGATCCGGGGTTGGAAAAGAATATCATGGAAGTCCTGTGTGAGCTTAAAATGAAAGGAACTACAATTATTATGGCTACCCATACTACGTACAACATACATTTGTACGATAAAATCGTTTTTCTCACGCAGGAAGGCGGGTTAGCTTTTGTCGGTTCACCGTCTGAAGCGCTTACGTATTTTTCCGTTGATTCGTTTGTAGACATTTATCAAAAGATGGAACGAGAAAATCCCCCGAATGGGTGGGCAGCCGCTTATAAACAATCTGTCTTTTTTGAAAAAGATGGACATATTCATAAAAACAACCAGTTATTTGCAGCAAAGAGCGAAAGGGACAGGCGAGCCGTAAATGTTAAAGCGCAGGACAGGAGGGTCAAGAGGGTCTCATCGTTTATCCAACAGTGGAGAGTACTTACGGAACGCTATGTCCGACTGCTTACACGCGATCGCAGACATCTTATGATTTTGTTGTTGCAGGCTGTGTTTATTCCCTGCCTGCTTGTCATCGCTTTTTATCATAGCGCTCCTACGTTCCGTTATAGTGAATACCGGACGCAGGAACTGAAAATTACCCAACAAATCGTTCGTTTGGGAAAGGTTGATGAGATACAGCGGAAAATACAGGAGGAAAAAAATCGGCGCAGCTTCATGTCGAATGCAGTTGCCTTGATGGTGTTTACCGCAATCTGGTTAGGCACTTCAAATGCCGCGCGTGAAATTGTCAAGGAGCAGGATATATATCGCCGGGAGCGATACGTTAGTGTGCTCATCATACCGTATCTGCTTTCTAAAATCACCGTTCTTTCTATTATTTGTGCGGTACAAACATTTTTGCTTGTGTCGATTGTTACATATGGACTTGCCCTGCCGGAATTCTGGCTTAACTTTTTGGCTTTTTTTCTTTTGTCACTGGCGGGTGTAATGATGGGACTTGTTGTATCTGCCTGTGTGTCTACCTCGGATAAGGCGGTTAGCTTTGTTCCCATTTTGCTTGTTCCCCAAATTATTTTATCTGGCGCCCTCGTACCGCTTGTTCATATTAAACCGGACTATATAAAGGGCGTATTCTATTTGGCTGTTAGCAAATGGGGGTATGAATTGGTGGGTGGAACCATTACTAATATCAACAGTCGCAGTTCGCTTCCTGAGCCACTCCCGGCGCTTTCCGGAAATTTTACATTGAATTGGCTGATTATTATCATGTTTATTTTCGTTTTATATGGCATGGCTTGGATAGCGCTATTAAAAAAGGACAGATACACTTATTAGTATCGCGGAGGAATTTCTCTTGAAAAAGAAAGTGCTTATTTTATCCGAAGCAGTAGGAACAGGTCATACGAAAGCGGCGGAAGCACTGGTGCAGGGGATTTCATTACTGGACCCTTCCGTGCATACGCAGGTGTTGGAACTTGGGCAGGAGCTTCATCCTTTTGCTGCGAAGCTAGTGTACCAATTTTATTTGAAAATGATCACCCGGTACCCCTCTGTGTGGCGCAAAGTATACAACTATAAACAGAATCAGCCGATTTCTGGATGGAAACAATCGTTTATCTATCAAGTGCTTCATCGTACGATTAAAGACGTTTTTGCCCGCGTTAATCCGGATCTGATTATTTGCACCCATCCTTTCAGCAGTTCTTCGGTATCCCGTTTGAAGCGTTTAGGATATCCATTGCCTCTGTGCACGATTATTACGGATTTTTATGCGCATGGGGTGTGGGTGCAGCCTGAAGTCGATCTTTATCTTGTATCTAGTGATGAAGTGTACCGCCAACTTATTGGTATGGGCATATCTAAAGAGAAAGTGATGATTACCGGGCTCCCTATTACATCAGATTTTCGTATGAAGCGTAATAAGCAGGAGGTACGGCACACGCTCGGCATAAAGGACATGCCAACGGTTATGATTATGGGCGGAGGATTGGGGCTCGGGGGGATTGAACACCTGGCCCATATTCTTTTGAAATGGCGAGAATCCCTGCAGATCGTTATTTGTACAGGCTATAATGATAGCCTGAAGCAGGCGCTGTATAAAGATAAAAATTTTCATCATCCGAATATTCATATCCTTGGGTTCGTTGAAAGTATCAGCCAGTGGATGGATGCCGCGGATGGGCTGATTACGAAGGCCGGCGGAATCACCTGTTTTGAAGCGCTGGCAAAGAAGCTTCCCATGTTTATTTATCAGCCGCTTCCCGGGCATGAGGAAAATAACTGTGAATTTCTGACGAAACATAAGCTGGCAGTGCGGATTGATGCGGAACAGGAAGTGGATGAGTGGGTGCATAAGCTATTAAAATGTCCACAGGATATTGCCTTTTTGGAACAGCATATGGAGCTGTTTTGGCAAACGATCGATCCGCTGGCAACGGCAAGGTCAGTGCTGGATCTTCTTAACATCAATATGGTAGGGTCCGCTCGTAATTGTCCTGACACCTATCTTACTATTAAACAGATATAGCTTTCTTTTACGCTTTTTATGCAATAGCTGTAGAGCGGCCACTTTTTCTTTCCATATAGATCTGAATTGATGTCTGAATTGATGTCTTAACTAGAAAAATTTTACCATACTGATTCCTATAAAAATTTCAAAGGAGTCGGAATGTATG
>JAAROH010007680.1_pt1 | contig 56135 bp, 70 predicted proteins | sample 7248631 | NCBI WGS metagenome assembly JAAROH01 (sample SAMN09772309, study PRJNA484901) | compost metagenome | isolation source: Vermicomposting unit | place: India | reverse complement strand
ATGCAAACTGGTTGGATAAAAGATAAAGGTAAATGGTATTATCTAGATAGTAGTGGAGCCATGCGAACGGGTTGGATAAAAGATGGAGGTAAGTGGTATTATTTATCTAGTAGTGGAGCCATGCAAACTGGTTGGGCGAAAATTGGAGGTAAATGGTACTATTTCTATAGCAATGGTGTAATGGCCTACAATACAACTATAGGTGGATATAGACTAGGAAGCGATGGGGCAATGATTTAGTATAATAAAACAAATAAACCGATCCCTAAAGGCAAGTTAATAGGGATCGGTTATTATTTATTTCATTTCTACAGCGTCTTTATTTAATCCTAACAACTCTTTAATATCTCCTCCTGCTACTATAGAACCGCATATAATAATTAAGGCACATATTATATCTTTGATTGTGGTTACTTCCTTTAATAATAAATATCCAAATACAATTGCCCATGCAGAATATGTAATATTCAATGCCATTGCTTTGGATGCACCTATCTTATGGATAGAGCGATAATAAAATAAATATGAAGCTGTTCCAAATAAAGCAGCAGCTAAAATTATAATAGTAGTATTAGTAGTTAATATATCTATAGTTATATTCCAACCGCCTAAAACTGGCAATATAATGAATCCATAGAAGATAGCAGATGTTGCTTGCCTGATCATAAGGGCTTGCTCGTCGGTGATTTCAGGGTCCTTCAGACCATAGGCTATTATAACTGCTTCACTTGCCCATCCCATTACACATATCATAGCAAAAAGGAAACCAATTAATCCGCGACCAACTTCATTACCTTCTGGTGAATAGCCAAGTACAATTATTGCACCAATACTAAATGCTAAACCTAACATTTGATACTTCTTCATATTTTCCTTTAAGAATATAAAAGATAAAAATGCACCTACTGCTGGATACAATGCTGAAATAATAGCAGTATATGCAGCACCTATATGTTTAATAGACAATACATAACCAGTCATACCTATTGGTCCACCCAGTAAAGCTGCTAATGCTATAAACTTCCCACTCTTAGTTTTTAATGCACGTATAACCTTACTATACTGTTTTTTGATTCCCATATAGAGTAGCATCCAAACTGAAGAACATAAATCATGTATAAAAGTACTAATAAATGGTGCTAAAAAAATAGCTTGCTCTGAGCTAACAAAAGGTGAACTAGCTAGGGCAACACCCATAATTACTGTGCCCAATCCCCACAGTAGTCCTGATAACAAACCCTGATACATAGCTTTCCCTCCTTACCTCATTCTCGCTTTCAGCATACCAGTTTCGTAATCATAACAATACATCTGTCCATTAACTAAAAATTGAAAACCAACAACTTCTCCATTTTTCTTGATAGGTATGGTATTTGTAATATCACTTTCTTTACAATTTAATTCTAAGGAAATATGCTTCAAAATCTTTGAGCCAGTTTCATTCCAATAGGATTTATCAAAAGCTCTTAACTCGTCTAAAGTATCAAATTCATAGATAATATTATTTGGATATTTTCGTATATATAGTTCTAGTTGGTCAATATGTTCAAGATATATGGATTCCCATAATAAAGGAGCAGTTTCTGGCTTATGATAAATACTCTCTAAAATTTCTACAAATTTGCTTGAAAATTCCTTTGTGAAGAAAACATGTCCCAACATTACCCATGAATCTTCACCGCCAATTTTCACATCAGTTATTAGCCCTTTGCTATCAGTGGTAATGCACCACTCATCCGTTTTACCTTCAATATAAACAGCTGAATAAAATGGTTTTTCAACATACAATTCAAAAACATTCTTTGCAAAGTAGTTATCTGAACTACATATATAGGTATTGCCTAATTTCTCCTTAACATAATATAAAGATGAGTTATTATTACGAGTCTTATATTCAGGATTTTCAACTATTTCTACATTAAATTTTTCTTTTAAATAGTTAAATAATTCCTTTTTATAACCAACTACTACTGTGATATTATTAATACCTGCTTCTTTTAATTGTCTAATTTGCCTTTCTATTAAAACTTCTCCTCTAACCTTTAATAAGGATTTAGGATACTCATATGATAATGGTGCAAGTCTGGATGATAGACCTGCAGCCAAAATTATTGCATTTTCAGCCTTATATGGTTTCATAATTACAAGTCATCTCCTTCTTGCCAACAAATTCATTCATTACGATTGAATAGTATTCCTTAGCATATCTATACTGTCTTAATGAGTATTCTCCAAACTCAACACCAAGTAGACGTTTATATTCGCACCAATTGCTCCAAAGCAAACCACAAGTAGCAATGTAACAATAGATTTTCATTCGGATTTCATCAGGGCAACCTTCTGTGAAATAGGCATCTATTAGTAAGTCTACGTGTTCCCTATCATACATAGCATATATAGCAAACATGGCAATATCTACATGGGGATCTTGCATAGATGCATATTCCCAGTCAATTAAACGTATATCCTTATCGGTAATTAGAAAATTATCAGGAACTGAATCAATATGAGTTAACACCCACTCTTTAGGTACTGAATCAATAATTTTTCTTAATTCAAACACCTTAGCTTTAGTTTCCTGATAATCTCTAAATATAGATGGTACGCCTCCCCATAAGCTTTCATAGAAATCAATCATCTCATACAGATCAAAGGTATGTGGAACTTGTAACTTCATATTATGCAGATCTTTTAACTTAGACATGCACATTTTAACGTCTTCTAAATTATATGGATCGCAACATCTTGCATTGTCAATGTATTTAGTAATTTTATAGCCTTTATCTGGACATATATAAATAACATCATCACAAAGATTTTTTCCTTCGATTGTTTTATATACCAAATATTCATTTTTTCTATTGATTAAATTCTCTGTACCTTCACCTGGAATGCGCATAATATATTTTTGGTCGTTTACAGTAAATCTAAAGGATCTATTAGTCATTCCTTTCTTTAATACAACTATGTCCTTAATATCCGTTGTTTTAACCTTCATTTCATTAGCGATTAGAGAAATAATACTTGAGCTTAAACTGCTGGATGTTTCATCTAACTCTCTTAATTGCTCATAAGTATTAATTTCAAATACCTTATCTGAAGAAAATACTTTTCCGTAGATAGGCCTTTTCATATCTTGATTAAAAAGCGCTTCTTCCCAAAATGAATCGTCATATTTAGGATCAGCTGTAAGCTTTAATATATTTTCTTTTAATATTTTAGATTCCTCAGTTGTTAGGAATGCAATTCCTATCATGGTGTTTCCAGACTTACCATCCTTAACGGGAACTAATTCCCTTTGACGATTGATTCTGATAGTGCTATTATCATCAACTATATCAGTTATTGAATACCAAGGATAAAGCTCGTATTCGGAAAAGGGATTATCTTCAGACCATACATCACAAGGTAGAATATATGTATTTGATAATTTATCAACTACTAATCTTAAAGAATGAATGTTATTCTTTAAAGCGTAATCTGGATTATATACAAGATTTACATTATATTTATCTATTAAAAATTCAAATTTTTCCTTTAAAAAACCTACTACAATATCAATTTCTCTAATACCAACTTCATGAAGTTGGAGAATTAATCTTTCGATTAAAGTTTGACCGTGAATTTCTATTAAGCCTTTTGGTACTTCACTATTTATAGGCATCATTCTCATACCAGAACCAGCTGCAAGTATAATTGCATTTTTTGGTTTTTTTATTCTAAACTCATTATGAGCTTTTTCTGTAAGACTATAATCGGAGTTTAGATATTTTTTATCAACTAAGTTTTGTAAAGCATCATTTACTTTGCCCAAAGAATAATTTGTTGCTTCTGAAATTCTTCGCTGACTTGTGTATCCTTCACTTCTTAAAAATTTCATAACATCAAATTCATATATGTTCATGAACAACCCTCCGTTTGATATTTACGAACATTATACCATAAAATAATCTATTTTTAAATATCAAATATTTTATATATAGTAAGTTGTGTACTATAGATTTTATTGATATAATTTTCTAGTAAGTACTTAATCAGAATAACTATACATAAGACTGGGTAGGGCATAAAGGGGGTTGCATAATTGGTCAACAAATTTAATAAAGTACTAATTTTATTGTTTGTTACTTTAATATTTCAAACAGCTATTTATGCACAGGAAGAACTTAGTCTTCCTGAGGAAGACATTTCACCGAATTCTGAGCATGAAGTAGCAGAACCAATGGGAATAGAAATAATTAATTTTCAGATTGATGAAGGGAAATATGTAGGACAAGAGTATACTATCAAAACAGAAGTAAGTGGTGATAACAAGGTAGTTTATAAATATGTAGTAAAAAACTTGACTACAGGACTTTCCACAACATTACAAGATTATAGTGAAAATAATACTTATACATGGGTACCAAAAGAGGCTGGTGAATATCGAGTAGAGGTACATGTTAAAGATTCTGAAAATAAAAGTACAAATTTAGTTAGCGATTATAAGGATATCATAGTAGATGTTGAGCCTGAGGCTAAAGATTATACGGACATCATAGTAGATGTTGAGCCTCAAGATGATTTAACTAAAGAGCAATTAGATAAGAATACTATACTAACAATACAAGCTTTTAGCGTTCAAAATCATAATATGATGGATAAAATAAATATTAAATATTCAAATTATAAAACAAGCTTAAAGGAAGCTATAGCTATACAAGTAATGAGATGTTTACCACAGGCATGGGTTACAGGTGGAGGTTGGAGAAATGCAACTGTAAATGAAGTAACATATTTTATTGACCCGACAAATGCTTTACCAAGCAATTCATCAAATATAGCTAGAGCTCTCCTTATAGCAGAAATAGACGCATACCCACTAAATGTTCGATCTGGACCTGGTACTAGCTACTCCAAAATCGGACAAGTTTATAGAGGTGAAAGATATCCAGTATTAGGAATACAGGATGGATGGTATAAAATATCTTATGAGAATTCAGATGGTTGGGTTTCAGGTCAATATGTAATACCAGTTGTTAATAGGAATATATTGCAATTTTTGGTGCTATCCCAACCTATAGGAGTGCCTGTTGAGGAATTAAATAAGATGTTATCTAATGCTGGTATTTTAACAAATCATGGTGAAGCTTTCAGTAAAGCTAGCAGGGAAGCAAATATAAACGAAATATATTTAATCGCACATGCATTACACGAGACAGGAAATGGCACTTCTCAATTAGCTAGAGGTGTAGAGTACAATGGAAAAACAGTTTATAATATATTCGGGATAGGTGCTGTTGATTCAGATCCAATAGGAGGTGGAGCTAAAACAGCATATAATGAGGGTTGGTTCACACCTGAAGCTGCTATTATTGGTGGTGCTAAATGGATAGCAGAAAGATACATAAATCACCCTACATATAAGCAAGATACACTTTATAAAATGAGATGGAATCCTGCTACCCCTGGAGTTCATCAATATGCAACAGATGTAAATTGGGCATATGCCCAAACTAGAAACTTAGAGAAAATTGTACTCTTAGCCTATAAACATGGCTTAGAATTAACGTTTGATATACCTGTTTATAATTCTAGTACTAGTGGAATGGAAAAAGGCTGGGTATCATATGGAGGTAAGAGGTACTATATAGATAGTAATGGAGATATCCATACAGGTTGGCTACGTAGCGGAGGAAAGTGGTATTACTTTGACGACACAGGAGTAATGCAAACTGGCTGGTTTAAGGATAATGGCAAATGGTATTATGCAGATAGTAATGGAGTAATGCAGACAGGTTGGATTTATACTGGAGGTAAATGGTATTATTTAAGTAGTAGCGGGGCAATGCATACAGGCTGGTTGCGTAGCAGAGGCAAGTGGTACTACTTAGGTAGTGATGGGGCAATGCAAACTGGCTGGATCAATGTAGGAGGGAAAATGTATTATCTATATGATGATGGCTCTATGGCTGCAAATACTATAATAGATGGATATGTAATTGGACCAGATGGAGCAGTTGTCGAAAAAAAAAATAGTACAGCTCAAAAAACTATAGTTATAGACCCTGGCCATGGAGGTTCTGATCCAGGTGCTATAGGTAATGATTTACTAGAGAAAGATATAAATTTAAGCGTGAGTTTGAAATTAAAGAATGAATTAACAAAGCTTGGATATAATGTCATTATGATAAGAACGGCTGACGTTGAAGTTGCACTCCAAGATAGACCGATTGTAGCTAACAATGCTGGTGCAGACATATATGTATCGATTCATACAAATGCATACGATAGTCCAACTGCAAAAGGTATTGAGACATATAGTCATCCAGACTTTACAGAAGATGGAATTCTTGCAAAGGCAATCCATAGTGAACTAGTTAAAGATAAATCATTGTTTACAATTGATAGGGGTTTAAAAACAGCAAACTTCTATGTTTTAAGAGAAACAGCTATGCCTGCTGTATTAATAGAATTAGGTTTTATAACTAATGAAGAAGATGCTAAGATTTTAGTTGAGAGACAAGATGATTTTGCAAAAGCAATCGCAAGAGGAATAGATAACTACTTTAATCAAAAAAGGGACTATAGCTAAAAAGATGATTTTTTCTTTTGCTATAGTCTCTTTTATTTTATATTTTTTAAGGATACTTCTCTATCAATTCTTTTCGTATCCCAGCCGTACTTCAATTCAGTTTGGAGCATTAAAAATGCTCATTTCTAGTTAGAATTTGATCAAATTCTAACTAGAAATGAGCAGATTGTTTTTAAAAAGCACAAATTATTTTATACACTTGAATAAAATTCCACAACCAATTGGTCCTCTATTTCAATTGGTATCTCTTCTCTTTCAGGTAGCCTTATTAATCTGCCTGAAAATCTAGCTTCATCCTTTTCTAGATAAGGGAAACTATTATGGAAATTGGAAAGGAAGTTTTCTCTAAATAAATCTATTTGTCTTGATTTTTCTCTTAATGAAACAACATCTCCAACTCTTACCCTATAAGAAGGTATGTTTACTTTTTTACCATTTACCTCAATATGTCCGTGAACAACCATTTGCCTTGCTTGTCTAATAGAAGATGCAAAGCCCAATCTGTATACTATATTATCTAACCTAGTCTCAAGTATCTTTACAAGAGCAGTACCAGTTAATTCATTAGCTTTTTTTGCTTCTTCAACATATCTTTTAAATTGTTTTTCCATAACTCCATAATATGCTCTTAGTCTTTGCTTTTCTAATAATTGTTTACCATAGTTGGAAAGTTTTTTGTCAGCTCTTGAAGTACCTGCTTTTGCCCTTTTCATAGCTTTTGGATGTCCACAGACATTTAAGCCTAACCTTCTACATTCCTTAAATCTAGGATTCATCTTTTTAGCCAAATTACCATCTCCATATCTATGATATTTGCCGCGGTAATTTATGCCGTGAATATTATAACATAAAGGATAGGAATTGTAAATGATTATCATTATCAAAAATAAATTATCGCTGACATGTCAAAATTATAACTTTCCATTCAATACCTGTTATTTTAAGTAAATAAAGGGAATATATTCTATATCGAGTAAGTTCCATAACAATAAAATATGGAGGTGACTTTCATGTCCCAGCTATTGAGCAAATATTTTATTAAGCAAAAGATGATGAGAACAGTAATCATATCCTTGATCCCCTTAATCATATCTTCTATATACTTTTTTGGCTGGAGGTCTTTATTCTTATTATTTGTTGTAACATTAGCAGGTGTTCTTACTGAAGGCGTATATGAAAAAAGGCAAGGTAAAAAGATATCTGAAGCTATTTTTGTAACATGTATACTTTACGTTTTGACTTTACCACCAGGGACTCCTTATTGGATAGCCGTTGTAGGAATAGTATTTGGAGTGTTTTTTGCTAAAGAGGTATTTGGAGGATTTGGAAAAAATATATTTAATCCAGCATTGGTAGCAAGGGCTTTCGTATATGTAAGCTTTCCTGAACCATTGACTATTAAATGGTTTAAACCAGCAGCAGGCTTTCCTGGAGGCTTTGCCAAGTACTTAACTGAAAGTATAGATGTAGTTAGCCAATCTACTCCTATGCTCAAATTTCGTGAGACAGGAATTACAGAGCCTCTTTCCAATCTCATTTTAGGCAATGTAGCAGGTTCTTTGGGAGAAACTTGTAAGATTCTAATAATACTTGCAGGATTGTATTTGATCTATAAGAAGGTAGCTTCTTGGCATATTATGGCAGCTGTTTTCATAGGATTTACAGTCACTAATACTGCCTTTTATCTATTAGGTAGCCCATCTATTCCTGACCCAATATTTGGAATATTTTCTGGTGGATTCCTTTTTGGAATGGTATTTATGGCTACTGATCCTGTTTCCGCTCCAAAGACGAAAGAAGGAAAGTGGATATATGGAATACTAATAGGCATTGTAACGGTTATCATCCGTGGTTATGCCCTATTTGCTGGAGGAATGATGTTTGCAATACTAATTGGGAACACCTTTGCACCTTTGATAGATGAAGGAGTTAAATACTTTAAATCCAGCAGGAAGAATAGAAGAAAAGAGGTGACAGCATGAAGGATTCCAAGAATAAATTTTTATATCCTATATTTTTTACTCTAATAGTTACTGCTGTGACCATATTTCTTTTAGCTGGCATCAATCATTTAACAACTGATGCCATAGCTATGAATGAAGAAACCGCTTTAAGAAGCACAATTCTTTATGTATTCAACATAGATTACCCTGCTGGTGATGCTGATAAAATAGAAGAAATATTCAATGAACATATAAAATCCAAACAAGTAGGAGATAAGACAATCTATTATTTAGAAGAAGGAAATGAAATATTGGGATATGCCTTTCCGGTCGATGGAGTTGCTCTATGGGGGAGTGTGAAAGCTTACGTAGCTATAACAGCAGATTATAGCGAAATATTAGGAATAGACTTTGTATCCCATAGTGAAACCCCAGGACTAGGGGGTAGAATATCTGAAGATTGGTTTAAAGAACAATTTAGAGGATTAAAGCTAGATGATTCTCAAACGGGAGAATATATAATCTATAGACCCGCTCCTGGTGGAAATGTGGATTCCATATCTGGTGCTACTCTCACTTCAAAGGCTATTAAGGATCTGTTGAATAATGGTATATATGAGTTCATAACAGAGCAAAGGGGAGAGTAATTATGGATAAGAAGAAAGTGAAGCAGATATTTAAAACTGGAATATGGGATGATAATCCTGTAGTTAGACAGGTTATAGGAATCTGTTCATCCCTTGCGGTAACTAATCTGTTGATGAATTCGTTAATAATGGGATTAGCATTGACCTTTGTCACAGCTTTTTCTGAACTTACCGTATCCCTAATCAGAAAATTTACTCCAAGACATATACGAATGGTTGTGCAAGTACTTATAATATCAGCATTTGTAATAATCGTAGATATTTTTTTAAAGGCATATTATCCAGAGATGAGCAAAGCTTTAGGTCCTTATGTAGGCCTTATCATTACCAATTGTATAATAATGGGAAGATGTGAAGCTTATGCTCAAAGCAATCCACCTATAAGCTCTTTTTTAGATGGCGTTGCTTCTGGATTGGGATATACTTTAGTTCTGCTTTCAGTTGCTTTTGTCAGAGAATTGTTTGGGTTTGGCAGTATATTTGGAATTCAAGTACTAGGCAGTTGGTGGACTAGATGGACTATAATGGTAATGCCTCCATCCGCCTTCTTTATCATGGGAGTAATATTCTGGTGGGCAAGAGGTAAAGCAGAAAAGAAAGAAGAAGAGAAGGAAGGGGGTAAGGCTACAGCATGAGAGAAATAAGTCCATGGGTCATATTCTTTGCTTCCATATTTACAAATAACATGATCTTTTCAAACTTCTTAGGCATGTGTTCCTTTATTTCAGTGTCCAACGAAATTCCTACATCTCTAGGTTTAGGTCAGGCAGTTACATTCGTGTTGACTTTCACCACTATACTCAACTACTTCATCTATCACTATGTATTGGTTCCATTAGGATTAGAGTATTTGAGATTCATAATATTCATTATTACCATAGCAGCCTTTGTCCAGCTCCTTGAAATGGTCGTAGAAAGATATTTTCCAAATTTATATTATACGTTAGGTATATTTTTACCTTTAATTACTGTTAACTGTGTTATATTAGCTGTGTCCCTATTTATGGTTATCAGAAACTATTCATTCTTACAATCTGTAGGATTTGCAGTAGGTGCGGGTATAGGGTGGACTTTAGCCATAGCTGCCATGGCTGGAGCTAAACAGAAGATAAAAAACAACAAGTTGCCAAAAGGATTGGAAGGAGCAGGTATAACGCTAATAATTACAGGGCTTATGGCTTTAGCATTTATTGGCTTTTCTGGAATAGTCCAGATACAATAGGGGGGATTATATGAGTACAATACTGATTACTACTGCTATAGTAACAGCTTTTACAGGTTTTTTAGCCTTGCTGTTAACTATAGCTGAAAATACAATAGCCAACTATGGGGAATTAAAAATTGTCATAAATGATGAGAAGGAATATGTGGTACAAGGAGGAGCTTCACTGCTATCTACTTTAATTTCCCAGAGTATATTTATACCATCTGCATGCGGAGGAAGAGGAAGTTGTGGATATTGTAAAGTTAAAGTATTAGAAGGAGGAGGGCCAGTTCTTCCTACAGAACTGCCCTGGTTGACAGAGGATGAGCTTAAAAATAATGTTAGGTTGTCCTGCCAATGCAAAGTAAAAGAAAACATGAAAATTGAAATACCGGAAGAGTGGTTTAATGTTAGGGAATATGAAACAGTAGTGGAATTGATAGAAGATATGACTCCAGAAATAAAGAAATTAAGATTGAGGCTAAAAGAGGGAGAAGAGATTGACTTTAAGCCTGGTCAGTATATACAGATGAAAATTCCAACCTATGAAGGAAATGATGAAGAGGTATACAGAGCTTACTCTATTGCAACCCCACCAAGTATTAAAAACTATATTGATTTATATATTGGATATACAGGGGGTATTGCAACTACTTATATTCATAAGTTCTTAAAAGAGGGAGATACAGTTTATATTTATGGTCCTTATGGTGAATTCTACTACCACGACAATCCAGATAGGGAAATGATTATGGTTGCTGTGGCAACTGGAATTGCACCAATACTTTCAATTCTTCGCTATATGAAGGAGAACAATATACAGAGAAAAGTCACATTTTATTTTGGAGCAAAAACTCCAAAAGATCTGTTTGAGTTGGATTTGATTGAAGAATTGGAGAAGGGACTTCATGATTTCAGGTTCATCCCAACCTTATCAAGGGTAAAAGAAGAGCACAATTGGACAGGTGAAAGAGGTAGAGTAAATAATGCCTTAGAAAAATATGTAGACAATGGAGATAATAAAGAAGCATATCTATGCGGTGGTCCAGCCATGATAGATACTGTAGTTGAAGTTCTTAAGAAAAAAGGATTTACAGAGGAAACCATCTATTATGACAAATTCTAAGGTATTTTATGGAGCACTAAAATGTGCTCCTTTTTTATTGGATATTTTACATAAAAAAGTAGAGCAATTTGGAAACTAATGGACTTAATTGAATATATTTATTTATAACTATACTGTTGGGAGTGGTATTATGAAACATGTTACTATATTAGATTATGATGATGATTCAGCTATTAAGGAAAAGGTAAATCAATGGATTGCAGAAAATGAAAGCTCAATATTGGAAATTATCGAAATTGAATATATTGAAAATGGGAATATGTATATTGCTACTATTACTTATGAGGAAAGGAAATAGATAATAGGCCTCTTACTTGACTTAAAGCGAGAGGCCAAAAATTATATTTTTTTTTGCTCTAATATGGTAAAATTATTAATTATAGATTATAAAAGCCTAAAAGGAGGCGTGTTATATGAAATTATCCATAAAGGTTCAGAACATAAAAAATAGCATTAAACGCAGTTTTGAAAGGTTTCCTGTGACCATTTTGACATCAACAGCCGTAGTCATCCTGTTGATTATACTATCTGAAATGGAACTTAAATTTACTCCAGATGAAAGGGATAAATTTATAAGGTTTACAATGACAGTTGCCTTAGGCATACCATTGTCAGCTTCTATAAAGGTCATATTTGAAAAGATGAAGGATATAAAAACATCAAGGATAGCTTTTGGACATACTATTGGAGCTATTCTGTTGGTTGTTTATTATTTTTTATTTTTGAGGGATTTAAATTGGATAAGCACAGTACGATATGTAGGGATTTCACTTTTTTTGTATTTGGCATTTTTTTATATACCTTGGATTAAGAAAAAGGATGGCTATGAGTACTATATCATTGATATACTATTCAATTTTATCATTACAGCTGTATATTCCTTTGTACTGTTTTTGGGAATAGTAATTATCATATTTACCATTGTACAGCTATTTAATGTGGATATTCCAGATAAGTTTGTATACTATTCTTTTTTGATTATATCAGGAATATTTGCTCCTTCTATTTTTTTAGCTAAAATACCTGAACTTAAAGGAGAGTCCTACAAGATAGAATATCCAAAATCCTTAAAGGTATTGCTTTTATACATAGTGATACCATTGATTACTGTTTACTCCATAATTCTATATGTATACTTTATGAAGATAATAATAACAAGAAATTGGCCTCGAGGATTGGTTTCTCATCTAGTACTATGGTATTCAACAGTAAGCGTTGCTGTTATATTCCTTATAAGTCCCATACTTGATGATAACAAACTAGCTAGAAGGTTTAAGTTCCTATTTCCAAAGTTCATACTTCCTATTTTAGCAATGATGTTTATTTCCATGGGAATTAGAATTAATGCCTATGGGATAACAGAAAACAGATATTTTGCTTTTGTATTAGGACTTTGGGTTTTAGGAATAATGATTTACTTTTCATTGAAGAAGAAATTAGCAAACATAATAATACCTATATCTCTATCAATAGTAATACTTCTATCCACATTTGGCCCCTTAAGTGGTTTTTCAGTATCAAAGTTTAGCCAAAACAATAGGCTAAAAGGCTTACTCGAAAGAAATGGAATGCTTGTTAATGGAGCAATCTCCAAGAAGGAAAACATTCCAAGAGAGGACAAAGAGGAAATAAGTGCAATACTCATGTATTTCCAAAGTAAGCATTCCTTAAAAGATGTAAGATATATACCAGAAGAATTTGAAATTAAGGATATGGAGGCAGTTTTTGGATTCCCATATACTGAAAAGAGCATAAGTAGTGATGAATACTTTTCATATTATATGAATCCTGAAGATAGGGCTGTTTTAGACGTTAAGGGTTATGATTATTCTATTAGCAGTATTGCTTTGATAAACTCACCAGTTGAGATTGAAGGTTTAACTGTAAGCTACGCTGACAATATTATTAAAATTATGGAAGATGGCAACTTAATATATGAAAAGAATTTAAAGGATTATATAGATAAGCTGTTGATAAACCCTATCCAATTGGATAATCATAATTATCAGCTCGACCTAGAGAAGGCTACCTTTGTTGATGAGAGTGAAAAAATAAAAACCAAAATACTGATTACAAGCTTTTCTGGTGCCCGTGAGTTTAACGGTGAAAATATAATAAACTATGTAGAATTTGAAATGTTGATTGATATTAAGTAACTGTTGAGCTGTAGGAGGCGATAAGTTGAAAGGATTAAGACAATTATGCATAATCCTCTTGATATTGTCTTTGGGAGAGATCTTACAGTTAAGATTTAATATTCCTGTTCCTGGCACTATACTAGGAATGATTATTTTATTGTTCTTGTTGATGATAAAGGTTGTTAAATTGAAAAACATAGATAGTATATCGACAACCCTATTAAATAATTTTGCTTTATTCTTTGTTCCAGCAAATGTAGGCATAATGGTCTATTTTGAACAAGTAAAGGCCGTATGGGTGAAGCTAATTATTGTTATTATCATTTCAACAATAGTGGTAATGGCTGTAACTGGATTAACAGTGCAGCTATTAGATAGGGCTATTAGCAAGCAGAAAAAGGGGGATAAATATGAAAGCCTATCTTAATTCACCTCTATTTGGAGTAACTATTACTATACTAACGTTCCTAATAGGGAGCTATATAAATAAGAAGACAAAAATGGCAATTTTAAACCCCATATTGCTATCAGCCTTTGCCATCATTTTTGTTTTGAATCGATTTGATATCGATTATGAAACCTATAATTTGGGTGGAAGGCTTATCAGCTTCTTCATTGCTCCTGCTACAGTTGCATTAGCAGTTCCCCTATACAAAAACATAAGATTGTTAAGAAAAAAATGGCTTCCCATATTAATTGGAATTACAGTGGGAAGCTTAGCAGGGCTTGTTGTTATATTTGTATTATGTAAGCTTTTAGGAATTGACCGCACCATGTTAATATCATTGTTACCTAAGTCCACAACTGCAGCTATCTCTATGGAAATATTCGAGCAAATTGGGGGAATACCATATTTATCAGTAGTTTTTACAGCTGTAACAGGTATTAGTGGAAACATATTAGGGGAGTATGTATTCAGGATATTTAAAATAAACGATAAAGTATCTCGAGGGGTTTCTCTAGGAACTGCTTCCCACGTTCTAGGTACAGCAAAAGCTATGGAGATGGGAGAAACTGAAGGAGCTTTGTCGTCCCTTTCCATAACTGTAGCTGGTATTATAAGCGTATTTTTAATCCCTTGGTTTATGAACTTAATAGGTATATAGAGGGTATATAGAGTTTGTATTTTTAAGGAGTTACAAAACAGCTTATTAGAAACAGAATCCATATATGTACTGGATAGAAGATATAGAAAAACTTCTTTATATTAGGACCCCTTTTGCCATTATACATTAGTATAAATGGTAAAGCAAAAACTTGCATCCACTGGATATTTGGAATTAGAAGTAAGGATATGATTATAAAACCAATGGACATTTTCTTCTTATCATTTTTTAAATAATGAAAAATCAGAATCTGTATAGTGGCTAGAAAAGAGCCTTCTGCTATTAGGGCTAAAGATATAAAAGGAATAATTGACCAAGTATTTTTATTATCCTTCTGGATTTCATTTATGAGGGAAAGATTAACTGCTAAGGTGAAGAAAATGTTGCTGGAGATAAATGGCTTTTCCCTAAATGGGCTCCAGAGGATTATACTTCCTATAAACATTATTAGGGCAGCTTTATATAGCCTTTTAATATATCTAGTTCTACCCCTAGTGTGATCATATCCTTCTGTTGCTAAAAAGAAAAATACTGGTGCTACCACTCTTCCAATCCAGCGGAAGTATTCTGGGGTAGTTGGGAAGAAGTAACCAATATGATCTATGACCATTAAAATGGTCATAATCATTTTCAAAGCAAAGCCGTTTAATATTGAAAATTCCATATATATCCTCCCTATGAGGTTTTATTCTATTATATCAAAGGATAGCTATTTACAAAATACTGTCTGCCACTTTTTACCTCGTATGTAATAAGATAATGGTTTAATACTACATACGAGGTGATAAATATGAGCAAGAAGGAAACTAATAGAAAAATTGACGACAACTTCTTCAGAGCCATGAACTATGAAATAGGTGAAGAATTGGGAATCTTAAATAATGAAGATATGAAAAATAATAGTAGGATAAAGAACGTGAAAAATATGAAAATAAAAAGTGCAAAGAGATTAGATGATCTAATAAACCCTAGTTAGTCTAGGGTTTTGTTTCTTTTGGAAAAATTATTGCATAGAACATATAAAGGGTATATAATTCAGTGAGAATCCATTATTGGTGCTTATTTTATAATGCTTATATATGAAAGAAGGGATATAATGAAAAGAGCTTTTCTGCTTACATTCATTTTTATAGTTATATTATCTGGATGTACTAATGATGACAATCATAAAGATAACAGCGTTAATAGCAATTATATAGAGGAAGAATACAATTTACCGGTAGAGAATGGAGAGATTCATGGAACTCTTTTAATGCCAAAAGATAAGGATAGTTCTGCAGTAGCTCTCATAATAGCTGGATCTGGACCTACAGATAGAGATGGAAACAATCCGTCAGCGGGCAAAAATAACAGCTTGAAAATGATAGCTGAAGCCCTAGCTAATGAAGGAATAGCCTCAGTTAGGTTCGATAAAAGAGGGATAGGAGAAAGCAGTTATTTAGTTAAAAGAGAAGAGGACCTATTATTTGAGGACTATGTTAAGGATGTAGTAGGTTGGATAGAAAAATTAAAAAGAGATTCCAGATTCCAAAAGGTTATAGTGATAGGTCATAGTGAAGGGGCTTTAATTGGCTCTATAGCTGTTAATCAAGCTGAGGTAGATGGGTTTATATCTGTAGCAGGAGCAGGATACCCAGCCTATGAAATATTAGAAAAGCAGATAAAGGCTCAGTCGGAAAAAGTTTTTGACATCTGCAAGCCTATAATGGATGAATTGATGAAGGGAAATCTAGTAGATGATGTTCCTGAAGGGTTGTATTCTATATTCAGGCCAAGTGTTCAACCCTATCTTATATCCTGGTTTAAATATGATCCTGCAGAGGAAATAGCTAAGATAGACGAACCAGTGCTCATAATACAAGGAGATAGGGACTTGCAGATAACTGTTGATGATGCAGAACAGCTTCATCAGGCAAATCCAAGAAGCAAATTAGCAATTATTTCAGGGATGAATCACGTATTAAAGGATGCACCAGTGGATCGAGAAGGAAATTTAAAAACTTATAATGATTCAAATTTGCCTTTAAATGAACAGTTTGTTCAAGAACTTGTTAAATTTATAAATGAATTATGATAAGGGAGATGATGATATGGCAAAAGAAATTGTTTTTGCAGGGGGTTGCTTTTGGGGAGTAGAAGAGTACTTCTCAAGAGTTAATGGAGTTCTAGAAACCAAAGTTGGATATGCCAATGGACACACAGAAAATCCCACCTACGAGGAAGTATGCACCAATACTACTGGTCATGCAGAGGCTTGTTATGTAAAATATGATGAAAATGTAGTTTCTCTAGAAGAGCTTTTAAACAGATTTTGGAGGATAATCGATCCAACACTGTTAAATCGCCAAGGTCCAGATATTGGAAGCCAATACAGAACTGGTATCTACTACATGGATGAAAAAGACCTACCAACTATAATGAAGACCTTTAAAGAGCAACAGGAAAAATATGATAAACCAATAGTGACAGAAGTTGAACCTCTCAAGGTATTTTATGAAGCAGAGGAATATCACCAAAAATACTTAAAGAAGAATCCTGGAGGATATTGCCACATAGACCTGAATGCATAAAAAGGGTTGGTACTCAGACCAATCCTTTTATTTTTGTCTAATTTTAGCAAGATTTGTCAAATTATAAACAATCTTTATAAGTAGAGAGAGAAGATTAATAATTCTTTATAATTGTTTTTTCTTAAATTCCTAAATGATATAATGCTTGTGATACTGCTAATTACTAAAAATAAGGGGGATTACAATGGGTGATTATAGAAAACTATGGGAAAATCTTAACATGGATTTAGAAAAACACGATCTTTTATGTGAAGCCTTACCAGAAGCCTTTGGGTCAATATACTTAACCCAGGAAAACAGGCCAGAAAATATGAACTATTTCAATTTTGCTCTTGCTGAAGTCCATGGAGCTAGAATACAGGAGTTGAATGAAGCAAAGGAAAAAGGGAAAAAAGTTGTAGGAACATTTTGTGTCTTCGTACCAGATGAGGTTATATTAGCTTCTGGTGCAATAGGAGTTGGGCTTTGCTCTGGTAGCCAATTTTGGATTGAAGATGGAGAAAAGGTTCTTCCAAGGAACTTATGTCCATTGATTAAAGCCTTTGTAGGAGCTAAGGTAAGCCGCACATGTCCATATTTCCAATCATGTGATATGATAGTTGGAGAAACAACTTGCGATGGAAAGAAGAAGGCTTATGAAATTGTGGAAGAATATATGCCAGTTCACGTAATGGAGCTTCCACAGATGAAAAGAGAAAAGAACTATGAGCAGTGGAAGGATGAAATAAAGCTATTTATTAACAAAATGGAAGAACTAACTGGCAATAAAGTAACAGTTGAAAACCTAAAGAAAGCAATTGATTTATGCAATAGAAAGAGAAAGGCATTAAAGAGATTATACGATTTGAGGAAAAACACTCCATCACCTATTAGTGGATTGGATGCTCTATTGGTAAGCCAAATAGCATTTTTAGATGATATAGAGAGATTCATAGAAAACACTAACAAGCTTTGCGATGAATTAGAAGAAAGGGTAAAGAGCTTAGAGCCAAATGGAAAGAAGAGAATTATGGTAACTGGTACTCCAATGGCTATTCCAAATTGGAAACTCCATTCAATAGTAGAAAGCTTAGATGCAGAAATAGTTGTGGAAGAAACATGTACAGGAACTAGATATTTTGAAGGAGAAGTTTCAACAGAAGGAGATACAATTGATGATTTATTAAACAATTTAGCTGATAGATACATGAACATAAACTGTGCTTGCTTCACTCCAAATGAAGGCAGAACAGAAGATATTATAAGATATGCGGAAGAATACAACGTAGATGGTGTTATCTATTATAATCTTTCCTTCTGCCATACCTATGCAATAGAGTATAAGAAGGTTGAAAAGGCATTAAAAGAAAGGAATATCCCAATATTAAACATTGAAACTGACTATTCAGAAGAGGATGCAGGACAGATTAAGACAAGGGTAGAGGCATTCTTGGAGATGATTGGCAGTGGAAAAGAACTACATACTGTTTCCTAATGTTAGTCAGGGTTTGAAACTAGAATCTCTCCTAAAGGAAAACAACATTAAATACGTGATATCACCAACCCCTAGAAAGCTTTCAAAGTGTTGTGGAATATCCATCATGTACAGAAAAGAAGATGAGAAACGGATAAAAGATATTATAGAAAACAACTCCATAGAAATATTGGGCTTTTATACTTTGGAGTAAGATTGGAGGATTCAAATGTATTATATAGGCATAGATATAGGCTCTACTGCTTCAAAGGTGTCCGTATTTGATGATGAAAAGCTCATATCCAACATGGTTATGCCAACTGGATGGAGCAGCGTAGATACTTCACATAGAATTAAGGAAGAGCTGGAACAGAGGGGAATAGATTTAACTAAAGCTAGAGTGGTTGCAACAGGCTATGGGAGAATTTCTGTGCCATATGCTCATAAAACTATAACGGAGATTACCTGCCATGGAAAAGGAGCCTATTATCTAAACGGCAGCCAAATGATGACAGTGATAGATATTGGCGGTCAGGATACTAAAATAATAAATATTGAAAATGGGAATGTAACCAATTTTTTGATGAATGACAAATGTGCAGCTGGTACTGGCAGATTTCTTGAGCTGATGGCAAATACCCTTGGAGTATCCCTATATGAAATGGCTCAATTGGCTTTAAGAGGAAAGGATATAAACATAACTAGCATGTGTACTGTATTTGCCGAGTCAGAAGTAATAAGCCTTATTGGCAGTGGAGCTAAAAGAGAGGACATTGCCAGGGGAGTGATAAATTCCATAATAGGTCGCATAAAGACATTGCTTAATAAGCAGGGAGTAATAGGGGATATTTACTTAACAGGTGGACTTTGCGATTTAGAACCCTTTATTAAGCTATTATCACAAAGGATAGGCAAAAAAGTAAATACCAGCTCTCTTGCAAGATATGCTGGCTCTATAGGAGGAGCATTATTAGCAAAAAATCTTTAAGATAATTAATTAGGATGGCTTATGCCATCCATTATCTTTTGTAGCGGAATTATTTCCACAATCCCTTTAGGATGTCTAAATTCAATTCACTGAAATTATTAATAACCAAATCTGCTTGGGATAAATCCTGATTACCAGAGTCCATGTTTTTGTATCCAATACATTTCATCCCTGCTGCTTTTGCTGCTTTTACACCGTTTTCTGCGTCCTCAATAACCAGACATGATTCAGGATCAACTCCTATTCTTTTGGCTGTAGTTATAAATATTTCGGGATCTGGCTTTCCTCTTTTTACTTCTTCTCCACTTATGATAAATTTCATGTATTTATCCAATCCAAATCTATTTACAATTGCATCAACAATTCTTTTATTATTAGATGAAGCAATTGCCATTGGGTACCCTTTTTTATATAAGGTGAGCATAAAATTCATAAAGTTTTCAGTTAATTCAACTTCATCAATTCTTTTTAAAAATCTCTCTTTTTTCATCTCAACAATTTCTTCAACAGTGGGTTTTAAGTTAAATTGTTCTTTTAACTTTTGCCACATAAAATAGTCAGTAGCTCCAACAAAAGCTCTATGAGCTTCTCTGTTTAATTGTCCACCTAATTCTTCAATTAATTCTTTTTCTACCTGATAATGCAACGGTTCGCTGTTTATAATTACTCCATCCATATCGAATATTATAGCTTTCAAAGTATCTCTCCTTTGTGCATATTATATTGCTAATTTAATCAAATACATATCAATATATAAAATAAACCAAAAGATGAGATAAGTCAAAGGGGACTTAAGAAAATATCTTAATACTAAAAATCCAAGCAATTAAGATAAACAGATTAGCATTAGTTTGCCGATATACTAGTATAATATAATTACAAACTCTTCATATTAGTAGTTTATCATTAAAGGGGGATTAAAATGGGACAAGTATATATTAGAGAAGTAGAAACAACCGATTATCATGACATATACTTATTAAATCAAGAGTTGGGATATTATTGCCCAGAAGAAAAAGTTAAAGAGAGAATTGAATTTATAAAGAAAAATACAAAGGATATCGTATTTGTTGCTGAACAAAATAATGGGGTAATTGGTTATATTCATGGGAGTCCCTATGAATTACTTTACTCAGATTCTATATTAGATATTCGAAGCTTTGTAGTCAAAGAAGAGTATAGAAACATGGGAGTTGGCAGTTTATTGATAAATTACCTGGAATGCTGGGCAAAAGAAAAGGGATATAGTGGAATAAGATTAGTATCCTCATTTCATAGGTTAAATGCTCATAGGTTTTATGAAAAACATGGCTATATTCATAAAAAAGACCAAAAGAACTTCATAAAAATATTTGAATAGATTAATGAATACTCTGTATATTATATGCGTTAAAAGGCATAAAGCAATCTATTAGCGTTCTCAAGATATAAAAGAAAAAACAGATTATGCAAGTATAATCTGTCCTTTCTTTTATCTATGAATATACTATTGCTGAACTGCTCATATTATATTATCAATCTTTGCTGCCAGTATAAAGTCGTTTTCATGAAGGCCTCCTATTTTATGGGTCCACAGTTCTATGACTACCTTTCCCCAGGAAAGATGTATATTGGGATGATGGCCTTCTTCTTCAGCTAGGTTTCCTACCTTATTTGTAAAATCCAATGCTTCTTTAAAATCCTTAAATTTGTAAGTTTTCTTTAATTTCTTATTATCTACGACCTCCCAGCCTTCCTTTAGGTACTTCATAAATTCCCTTATTTCATCTTCATTTAATGTGGGTGCTCCTACGCTGCATGGAATGCATTTCTTATTAGCTAAATCAGCCATAATTTCACCATCTTCCTTCATTTTATTCTATTTATACCCACTAATATGATTTTTATTAAGATAAGCAGGTATTTAACATTATGTAGAGAATATAATTTAGGAAGTAATTTTGTAAAATGGTGTTTAATAAAGTGAGGAGGAAATATGAAAAAAATATTAGCTTTAATTACGTTTTTAATAATAATAAATTTATTATTTCCCTTTAGAACTTATGCTGATATAGGGCCTAAACCTAGTATAAAATTGATAGTATTAAATCCGCCAAATGATGAATATTATTTGGATTTATTAATTAACTATGAAACCAAACACTCTTATATAAATATAGATGAAGAAGATGGATATGATGAGAACATGGTAAGAATCCTAGAAAATTACAATGAAGATGGATGGAGACCAGCTTTGGTTACTGGGACCAATGTGCCCCTTTTTGGCAAGTTAACTGGCGAAAAAGAAGGGGATACTATGGTTCATATGTTCAGATATTTAGGAACTCCTGAAAAGTTTAAGGTAATATTGGTGGAAAAGTCAGGGAAAGTTACAATATCTGAGAATATAATAGAAAGAAAGGCCTTTGAAAGCACTGTATATTATGATTATGCTACAAATAGGATGTGGGAGACTTCAGCAACATTATCCTACATAAAGCAGTTTACCATTACTTTTACTGCTACTTTAATAGTAGAAGGGATCATATTAATTCTGTTTGGTTTTAGCATAAAGAAGAACTGGAGGCCCTTTATTGGAGTAAACTTGATAACTCAAATATTGCTTACCATAGTTGTATTTAGTGCCATGTATTTTGCTGGTGCCATGGCTGCTTTTTTAATATACATCCCCTTTGAAATAGTAATTCTCGTTATAGAGTCTAAACTGTACAAAAAGTATTTATCTGAACATTCCATAAGAAGGAGAATAATTTATGCTCTGGTGGCTAATATAGTAAGCTTTATACTTGGATTAAGAATGGTTATTCAAAGATGGTAATATTAAAATTGGAGGGGTGAAATATGAGAATCCAGAAGGATAATATTGTAATTAGAAGTGCTACTGTTGAGGATGCTATTCAATTAAATAAGTGGTGGAATGATGGTAGAGTTATGAAAGATGTAGGCTTTCCAAAGGGAACTGGAGAATCTCTGGAAGATACTATTGAAAACATAAAAAGAAGGGAAGGGAAATTAAATGATCTTTGCATAATAGAAATTGATGGAAAGCCTGTAGGAGAATTGAACTACAATATTAAAGGCAATATAGCTTATCCTGGATGGAAAATTTGTGATCTTAATTATCAGAATAGAGGATATGGTCCTAAAATAATCATGATGCTATTTACATTCCTTTTTGAAGATAAGGAGATTAATTCTCAGTGTAAAATAGAGAAAATAGTCTGGGATACACTCCTTGAAAATAAAAGGGCTCAATATGTCTATGAAAAAAAGTTAGGTATACCAAAAGCAGAAGTAAAAGAAAATGCATATAAAGATCAAACAGGCAAATGGAGAACTGGTGTTTTTTATGAACTAACTAGGGAAGAGTTCTATATGAGGAGGAAAGCAAGTGAGACATGTGGTTAATCTGATAGCCGGCATAGTATGCACTATTGTTGGACAATGGTTAGAAATTGATTTTTTATGGGTTAGAGAGGACATGCGTGGAAAAGGATTAGGTAAAAAATTGTTATTTGAAGCAGAGGAAATAGCTAAGGAAAATAAATGCACAAAGGCCTTTTTAACTACTTTTAACTTTCAGGCAAAGCCATTTTATTTGAAATATGGTTATAAAATAGTCTATACTCAAAGGAACTATCCCATAATTAATGAAAAGTATTTTATGGAGAAGGAATTGACTTAGATACTCAAAAAGGAGGCTTTATAATGTGGAGAGATCTTGAAAGACCTTGGCAAATAGCCTTTGAAATGGCCTGGGATGCATATAAAAATGGTTCAATACTAATATGGCTCATTCAGAGATGGATGCATTATTTGTATTAAAAGAAAAAGAACATCCAGATATAAAAAGTTATATATTATATTCGACTATGGAGCCATGTCCCATGTGTTTTGGAACTGCTGTAATGATGAACATAAGGCATATTTTTTTTGCAGCAAGGGATAGCTTTGCAGGAGCCACTGCATTAAATGATAAATTAGATTATATAAGGAGCAAAAATATTGTTATAAGACAAGGTAATGAAGAAATGGAGGCTTTTCAATTAATATTACTAAGTGCATATGAATTTCAACGTCAACTACCTAGTATAGATAATTTATTGAATGCATGGAAAAAGATTAATGAGAAAAGCGTAGAATATGGCAAGATGCTATTTAATAATGGATATTTTAATAAAGCTATAAGTGAAAATAAGCATATAGGTCAGATATATGATGAGATAATAGCAGAATATTTGAGATAAAATAAGGGTAATGCTTTGATTGGCATTTAATAATTTGTTATAAAATGAAGGAAATTATAAACCTATTGATTAGCGCTTGTCTACTTGAATTAGAATGAGTGGAGGATATGTAATGAAGCAAATAGAGGCAATTAGTGTAATTAGCGAAGCAGTAAAAAACGACAGTGCGGTTAGAGCAATATTTCTTAAAGGTTCAATTGCTAGAAATGATCTAGATGATTATTCTGATGTGGACTTTTATTGTATTGTAAAAGATGAAGATATGGAGCTTTTTTTAAAACGGCGTCTAAATTATTTAAAACAATATAGAAACTTAATCTATTGGTCTGAAGTTAATTTCGTTGGCCCTCAAATTGTAGCAGTATTTGATAATGGGCTACATTTTGATTTTTATACTGTTACTCTTGATACCTTGCCCAAAACTGATGAAATAAAGATAATTTATGATCCAAATGGATTGCTATCAGATTACAAGGCAGAAAGTCTCACAATAGGTGAAGATTATTTTATAAATATGTTTGATGAGTTCACATTTACTTTATTAGAATTTGAGGCAGCATATTGTAGAGAAGACCTAATATGGGCCTCAAGATTGGGCAGTCATTTAAGTGGAGATTTATCAATTATTTTAAGATATTTGTATGATAAGGATAATGCAAAGCTAGGTTTTAAAAGACTATATAAGAGTTTAGATAGCCACTTGTATCATAAAATGGTATCAGCTATGGATTTATTAGGGCCATCTTTTTTGCCCAAGGGAGTTGTTCAATTAGTTGAAATAGCAGAGGAATTGATTGAAAAACTACCAGAGGAAATATCAAATAAGATAAACAGAATATTTTTCAATTATATGGCTGATAAGATTAAAAAATTGAAGTAATTTAAAAGTATCTGTTGGGAAAATGGTATTTTTTTAGTTACTCTCAGTAGAGCAGTATATGAAGAACTGCTAGGGGATTTTGCTATTAATACCATCAATAGCAGGTTTACAAGCTTTTAAAAATTTTTCCTTAAATGAAATTATCAGATGCCTGTCTATTTACAAATAATATTTAGCATTAATTCTTGTTGCTTTTCACCATTGTTGCTTTTATAATTATTTTAATATCTATTAGTTAATTTTATATATTTTAAGAAGTTACTGGTATAAGTTAGATTTAACCTTTTTTATTGGGAAATTACACATGAAATATCACAAAGGGGGAAAGTTATGCCATATTTTAAGAAAATAGTTGGTGAAAGAGTATATCTGTCTCCAATAAATGTGGAGGATGTAGAAAAATATACTGAATGGGTGAACGACCTTGATGTAACCATAAATTTAATAATAGCCCCAAATGTATATTCATTAGAAAAGGAAAGGGAAGCCCTAATTAGGTTAAATAAAGAAGGGTATAACTTTGCTATAGTCACTTTAGATAAGGATGAACTTATAGGAAACTGTGGTTTAATTGATGTAAATCTGATACATAGAACAGCAGAGGCAGGGATATTTATAGGAAACAAAAACTATTGGAATAAGGGATATGGTACAGAGGCCATGAACCTATTATTGGATTACGGTTTTAATCTGCTAAATTTAAACAATGTTATGTTGCGAGTGTACTCCTTTAATAAAAGGGCAATAAATTGCTACAAAAAGTGTGGATTTAAGGAAATAGGCAGAAGAAGAGAAGCAACTATAATAGGGAATAAGAAATATGATCAAATATATATGGATATATTAGCAAGTGAGTTTAAGGGTAAAATACCTGAAAAAATACAAGATTAATAGCGATAAGGCAATACCATAACGTTATATATGTGAGGTTGTGTTTTTTACTGGGAAGAGATGTATAATCCATTTGAGGTGACATTATGTACAGGATACTCATTGTAGAGGATGATAGAACTCTATGCAATAATATAAAAGAATGCATTTCCAAGTGGGGATATGAAGGAATTGCAGTTGAGAAATTTGATGAGGTATTGCAGGAGTTTGCAAAACACAATCCCCATTTAGTTATCATGGATATAAATCTACCTTATTTTGATGGATTTTATTGGTGTAAAAGAATTAGGGATATATCTGAAGTTCCTATAATATTTTTGTCTTCAAGGGACACGAATATGGATATAGTAATGGCTGTCAATATGGGCGGAGATGACTATGTGATTAAGCCCTTTTCCATGGACATTTTACTTGCAAAAATCCAAGCTCTTATCAGAAGGACCTACTCTTATGGACAAGGGGATTCCCAGTTGCTTGAATGTGAAGGGGTTATTTTAAACTTAAATGATGGAACTATAACCTATAAAGGAGAAAAGCTAGAGCTTACTAAAAATGAATTTAAAATACTTCAACTGCTTATGAGGAATAAAGGGAAAGTAGTGCCTAGGGATAAGCTCATGCGAGTCCTTTGGGAAAGCGAATACTTTATAAGTGAAAACACTCTAACTGTAAATGTAAACAGATTGAGGAAAAAATTAGAGGACATAGGCTTAAAGGATTTTATAGTAACCAAAAAATCACAAGGATATATGATACCATGAGCATATTTAAGTATATAAAAGATTCCTATAGGCCTATCCTCTATTTTTTCCTTATGATACTCCTAATCGATTTAATATTGATATCTAGCACAGATTTGAGTAGATCCTTATTGGATATTTTCTATATGAATTTACTGCTTTTTACTATATCGATTATTTTCTTGATTGTATCTTACGCAAAATGGAGAAATACCTTTAAGGATTTAAAAAGGGCTATAGAGCTTGAGAAGAATATAGATAGTTTTATTCCAGAAGGGAAAAAATTAGAGCAGGTGCTCATAAGAGATATTATTGAGTTAAAAAATAAAGAGAAATTAAAGGAGACAGAAGAGTTAAAAGATAATTTAGCAGAGATAAATGATTATATAACAAAATGGGGTCACCAAATAAAGACTCCTCTTTCAGTCTGTGAACTCATATCTGATAGGATAGAAGAAAAAGGTCACTATGATTTATCTAAGGAATTAAGACAAGAATTAGAAAGGATAAATTTCCTAGTAAATCAAGTACTCCATATTAGTCGAGCCTCTAGCTATTCTCACGATCTCATAATTGAAGAGATAAATTTAGGTTATGTGGTTAAAAGCGTCATTAAAAACAATATGAATTCCCTCATAGCTAAAGGGATTGAGCTAGAAATAGACAATTTGGGTTTTAACATCTTTTCCGATGGAAAGTGGGTCTATTATGTAATAGATCAGATAGTAAATAATGCATGTAAGTATGTGGAACATAATGGAAAGATAGAGATAAGAGGACAGGAAACTGATGAAAGCATAATTCTTTCCATAAAGGATAATGGAATGGGTATACCAGCTAAAGACATAGACCGGATTTTTGATAGGGGATTTACAGGAGAAAATGGAAGAAAAATTGGGAAATCTACCGGTATGGGCCTTTACATATGTAAAAAGATAGCTGAAAAGTTAAACTTTTATATTGAAGTGTCTTCTCAGGTGGGAAAATACACTGAATTTAGAATACACTTCTACAAGCTAGCTGATTATTTAAAAGTGACAAAAATGTAATGTGAAAAGCTCTATTGTCACCTTATTTGATGGAATGAAATCCTTCAAAAAACTAAAATATAGATAAAGAATAAATTCTCTCTTTTAATAGGAGAGAATTTTTTTAGCAGGAGGGATTCATATGGAAATAGTACTTGAAACAAAAAAATTACGAAAAGAGTATGGATCAAAAGGAATGACCTTTACAGCTTTAGATGGTATAGATCTAAAGGTATACAAAGGCGAATTTTTAGGAATAATGGGGCCATCAGGAGCAGGAAAAACTACCCTTTTAAACGTACTATCCACTATTGATAAACCTACTTCTGGAGATGTACTGTACCAAGGTAAAAATATTTTTAATATGAAAAATAGAGAGTTATCCCTATTCCGAAGAAATAACATTGGCTTTTTGTTTCAAGATTTTAATCTATTGGATAATATGTCTGTAGAGGATAATATAGCATTACCTTTAGCGCTATCTAAAGTAAATGTAAAGGAAATAAAAGAAAAGGTGAGGAAATTAAGCCAGTTCTTTGGATTGAACAATCACCTTAAAAAATATCCTTATCAGCTGTCAGGAGGACAAAAACAAAGGGTAGCAGCAGCTAGAGCTATTATCACATCTCCTTCAATAGTTTTTGCTGATGAGCCTACAGGTTCATTGGATTCAAAGTCCTCCCAGGAACTACTTGAGTGTCTGTTAAGGATGAATGAAGAATTAAATGCTACTATAATAATGGTTACCCATGACCCTTTTGCTGCTAGCTATTGCAAGAGAATTCTATATTTAAAGGACGGGAAGATCCATGCAAGGTTAGATAAGAATTCTACCAGAAAGGAGTTTTTCAAAAGAATCATCGATTTTGTGGGGGCCATGGGAGATGCTGTAGGTGAACTCTTTTAAATTGACTATTATTAACTTTAAGAGGAACATAAAAACCTATGCCATGTATTTGATGGCTATGATTTTTTCAGTAGCTACTTACTATAATTTTGTATCCATGAGATATAATCCTCAATTTTTAGAGGCAAAGAATATATACGTGTATATAAAAAGTACTTCTATGACCACCTCTTTGCTTATGATTTTATTCTTAATATTTTTCATCATGTATTCTAGTAACTTCTTTCTAAATCAGAGAAAAAAAGAAATAGGGATATATGCTTTTATGGGAATTGACAACTATAAAATTGCCTTTATATTTGCGTCAGATGGATTGCTATTGGGGATAATGTCTATAGTTATAGGGCTTCTATTTGGGATACTGTTTAACAAACTGTTTCTTATGCTGTTAGCCAAGGCAGCTTTGCTTAATATTAGAATTGACTTTTTTATATCAAAAAAGGCTATTGTAGAGACAATAGTTGCTTATTCAATTATACTATTTATAACATTCCTGAAAGGATATTTTGATATCATAAGAACCAACTTAATCGATTTGATGAATACACTCAAGAAAACAGAAGAAATTCCAAGAGTAAATTACTTAAAAGGCTTTGCATCATTAACAATCATAGGCCTTGCATATTACATTGCAGTAAATTATGGCAAGTTTGGCTTTGGAAGAGCCTTTATGTGTACAGTAATACTAGTGGTTATAGGTACTTACTGGCTCTTTGGTTCTTTGTTATCCATAATTGTTCGATTTATTATAAGGAGAAAAAAAGTCTTATATAAAGGAACAAATATTATAAGTTATTCAAATATAGTCTTTAGGATTAAGGATAACTACAGAACCTTTGCAGCTATAGCAGTATTAATAACTACTTGTATAACATCTTTTGGTACTGTTAGCTCTCTTAGATACTTTGTTGATGAAAACCATAAGATAGAGGTCCCATATACTGTTACTTATATTTCTAATAAACAAGAAGTAATAGAAAAGGTTGAGGAAATAATAAAGGATTTAGATTACAAAATTGAATTAAGTGAGAAAGCCAACTTTTTATTTGATCCTGAGTCTGAAGTTATAGCAGTAAAACTATCTACCTTTCAAAAAATATTATCCGATCTTAATGTTAAGGATAGGGAAGGTATTATGTCCAAAATAAGTCAGTTGGAAGATGAAGCAGTATATATAGAAAAGCCTGGTGTACTGATGAACCTGATAGAAATAAAAGAAACAAAAGTAGGGGATAGGATTTATAAGATAAAATCTCAATTAAAAGTTCCGTTGTTTGGCAATGGGGTGCCTTATCCTTGTGCTGTTGTCAGCGACGAAGAATATGATGTATTAAAGCTTAAACTTGAGGAAAAACAGTTTAATGGAATAATACTGGATAATCCAGAAAATACAGAGGACTTAACCTATAGGTTAGCTGAAATATTGCCACCAGAAGCTAGGTTATATACCTATTTTATTGCTGGTACTACATTGTATGACCTTGTTGGGATAGTATATTTTCTAGGGGCCTTCTTATTTCTAGTATTTATATTAGCTACAGGAAGTATAATTTACTTTAAGATATTAAGCGAATCCTTTAAAGATAAAGGCAAATACGAAATGCTCAGAAAAATAGGAACAACAGATATTGAAATCCGAGAATCTGTTTCAAAACAGGTAGGATTATTCTTTATGATGCCCCTAGTAGTAGGAGTAATTCACAGTATAGTTGCTATTTTAGTATTAAGCGACCTTATGAAGTATAGCTTAATAATTCCAACAGTTATGAGCATAATCGTATTTTCAATTGTATATTTTATATTCTATATCTTTACAAGGAGAAAATATATTAGTGTTGTAGAAGGGTAGGCTTGATTATGAAATCAAGCCTGATTTTTTTATAGCAGATAATACAATAAAAAAGAAGGGGTTTTATACAGAGCATAGAAAATAATATATTAATTATAAACCATAATCTAATTTAGAAAGTAAGTGGTTAATATAGTAAAAAAGCAACTTGTAAGCTAAAGGTGATAGGAGGAAATATCTAAAATAAGCTCTCCAATAAATTTTAGGAGGAATTGCATGAATTTAGAGCTTAACCTACATAAAAATATAAAAATCAAAATTTTGGCGGACAGTTTTTTATCTTTTAAAAGAACGGGTAATAAAAGAAGGTGCTAAATATTTTGCATTTAATTTATCCAATGAAAACAATAAGAGGTTTTGGATATCCTTAGGATTTGAAAAATCTTATGTTGATGAGTATGGAGAAGATGTTTATACTAATAAAATTGATAAGGAGTTGGAGGAAAATATGAACGTATTGATAAGCGCTTGTCTACTAGGTATAAATTGTAGATATGACGGTGGTGAAAATCTAATAAAAGGAATAGAGAAGTTGAAAGAGCGTTATAATTTGATACCTGTATGTCCAGAAATATTTGGAGGATTATCAACACCTAGAGAACCAGCAGAAATTATAGATGGTAAGGTTATCAATCGAAGAGGTGAAGATGTAACTGAAAACTTTGTCAAGGGAGCTAAGGAAACTCTGTATTTGGCCAAATTGTTTAACTGCAAATATGCCATTTTAAAAGAAAGAAGTCCATCCTGTGGTTATGGGAAAATATATGATGGGACTTTTTCTGGGAAACTTGTGGACGGAAATGGAATTACAGCTGAACTGCTTGCTAAAAATGGCATAGAGATCATAGGAGAATCCCAAATAGATAAGCTATTAAATGGGTATAGTCATAAAGGAGAATGATATTTAATAGGAGGCATTATTATGAGCATAGAAAAACTAAGGGAAATAATAGAAGCAAGTGATAATATTGTTTTCTTTGGAGGAGCAGGGGTATCCACTGAAAGCAATATACCTGATTTTAGGTCTAGTAAGGGAATTTATAGCATTTATGACAATCTTGAATATTCACCAGAAGAAATATTAAGCTATAGCTTTTTTAGAAAACATCCTGATTATTTCTATGATTTTTATAGGAACAACTTAATATACAAAGATGCAAGGCCTAATGATGCCCATATTGCTCTTGCAGAATTGGAGAAAAGGGGTAAATTGAAAGCAATAATTACTCAAAATATAGATGGTCTACATCAAAAAGCAGGGTCTAAGAACGTTCTTGAATTACATGGTTCCATATATAGAAATTACTGTATGAAATGCTATAAGGAATTCGACCTCGATTATATTTTAAACTCAGAAGGAGTTCCCCTATGCGATAAATGCAAAGGAATAGTAAGACCTGATGTGGTCATGTATGAAGAAGCCCTAGACATGCATGTATTGAGAAAGTCAATAGAGTACATTCAGAAGGCAGAGGTACTAATTGTAGGAGGAACCTCTTTAGTTGTCTATCCTGCAGCAGGACTTATAGAGTATTATAGAGGTAACAACTTAATACTTATAAATAAGTCTCAAACTCCTTATGACAGCAGAGCAACTCTTGTTTTTAACGATAGCATAGGTAAAATATTGAAACAAGCTGTATTCTAATGAGCTACAGTTTCACCAATTTAGACCAAAAAAGCCCACTGTGAAAGTTGTCATCTATTATTTCAATAACTTTGGAAGTCCTATCTCTTAGCTCCCTGTTTATTATAGTTTTAAAGTCCATATTTCTCTTTTCATCTTTGTTGATGTTATAAAAATTTTTGGAGTTCTCGGCCTGATGAATAAATTCATCTATATCTTTAATAGTCAATGTGTAAAACTTTCTTTTAATGATTAAGTTTCCATCATATATATAGAAGAGCTTATACCCCTTTTCTATTTTCTCTCCCATTAAAATGCTCTTGTCCTTTGAAATATCCTTTTTTTGAGATTCATAAATGTACTTTAAGGATGATAACATATCTCTAAAATAAGACGCCCTTTCATAGAGGAAAGAATATGAGGCTTCTTTCATTTTTTCTTCAAGTACTTCTAAAAAGGTTTCCATGCATTTTTCCTTGGAAAAGATCTCAATCAAACACATCCTATTTTCTTTAAAATCCTTTTCATCCATCATTTGAGGTAGTGGATTATATTGGATTTGATAAGAGTTTTCAAGTTTTTTAATTGGATATAGTTTAGTCATTAGTTCTGTTAAATCGTATATAAATCTTCTACTTCTAAAAGGACCAAATACGTATTCTCCATCCTTTTCTGAGGATAAAGATAGAGGGTTAGCAGTTATATGTTCTTCTATTTTTAGATATACGTAATTTTTATCCTTGGAAAATTGAGAATTATAAAGGGGCTTATATTTTTTAATTAGCTTACATTCCAAAAGCTGGGCTTCCAAATGTGTGTCTGTAACTATGAAATCTATATCATATATGTTAAACACCAATCTTTTTATCTTTTCCCAATCATGGTTTGTTTGGAAATAGGATTTTACCCTTTTGCTAAGGCACTTGCTCTTACCTATATAGATTATATTCCCTTGAACGTCTTTCATTTTATATACTCCAGGTTTATCAGGTATGGATCTAATTTTATCTAATAATTGGTCTGGTATTTCCATCCCCATCACCTTATCCATAATGAAAATGAGAAGTTTTTGGATTTAATATGAATATTTTTTCATATAAATTTTTATTCGTCAATCTAAAAGAAGGATTTTCAAAATGTTTATGGAATAGTATAATTGTTATATATATTTAAAATATAAAGAAAATTTAAAAGGGTCTTAAAATATTGACAAAAATTAAACAAGGAAATTCGTATCCGACAAAACAAACTAAAAGGTAAGTTTTTTATGGTTAATTATGTTACATATAACATTTATGAGAGTGAGTGAGGATAATGAGCGATAAATGGTTGATATTGGTAATAATATTGATTATATTGGTTATATTTTCCTTTGATTATCAAGCTCGAATTAATAGAAACAGCATTAGGATCTTCTTTGAAGAGTATGAATATCCAAAAAATGGGATACTAGGTTTATTAGAAGGTATTTTCTGTCTTAGGATCACCAAAAATATAGGTTTTACTTTAGTTAGAGGTTTTGTTAAATCGGTAATATGTTGATATAATAGGAGCAAATAGATAGTTTGTTTATTGACAAACAGTAATTAGTAATGTATATTAACTAATAATTTGATGCAATCTTCAATGGAATAACTGCATCACAAATTAACAAAAGGATGGTGTTAACTGTGAAGATACTCCTATTAAATGAGCAGGATATGAAGAAAGTATTTACTATGGAAGATGCTATAAAAGCTGATAAAGATGCACTGAAGTTTTATTCAAAAGGGGAAACCTGTATTCCTTTAAGGACTAATCTGGCTGTACCAAAACATAACGGGCAGAGTCTTTATATGCCAGGGTATGTGGCAGGTGCCAATGCCTTAGGGATAAAAATCATATCAGTATACCCTGATAATATTAATAAAGGAATACCAACGGTACCAGCTTTTATGGTGCTTGTAGATAATAAAACTGGTCAAGTATGCGCTGCTATGGATGGTACATATTTAACAAAGGTTAGAACAGGGGCTCTTGCAGGGGCTGCTACTGACATACTAGCAAGAAAGGATTCTGAAATATATGCTCTAATTGGTACTGGTGGCCAGGCAGAAACCCATCTTGAAGCAGTGCTAACCGTTAGGAATATAAAGGAAGTACGAGTTTACAGCAGAAATAGAGAAAGAGTTGAAAGGTTTGTAGAGAGAATGAGGGAGATATATTCTGAAAGATTTAAGGTAAATATTGTGGCAGCCACCAGCTCAGATGAAGCAGTTAAGGATGCTGATATTATTACCTGTGTTACTACTTCAAAGGAACCTGTATTTGATGGCAAGCTTATAAAAAAAGGTGTTCATATTAATGGAATGGGTTCTTATACTCCAGATATGCAGGAATTGGATGAATATGTTGTATTGAACTCGGATAAGATTTATGTAGATACTCTAGATGGGGTACTTAATGAAAGTGGAGATTTTATAATACCCATGAAGGAGAATAAGTTTTCAGAGAAAGATATTACAGGAGAATTAGGAGAAGTGATAATTGGCAAAGCACCTGGTAGGGAAAGGGAAGATGAGATCACATTGTTTAAATCAGTTGGCAGTGGAGTTTTTGACTTAGTGACTGCAAGGAGAATATATGAAAAGGCTATAGGGATGGGAATAGGGCAAATGGTAGAATTTTAAAGACATGCATTATACCTCTGAATTGGTTGCAATTCAGAGTTTTTTATTTATAAAGATAAGGGAAATTATTATGATAAAATGTATTAAAGCTAATAAATTTGAAATCCGGAGGTATTAAAATGTGCGCTAGATTTCAACTTTACAGTGATATACAGGAAATAATCAAATCGTATAATATAAAATATAAGGAAATAGACGTATTTGATAAAGGGGATTTTTATCCATCACAGAATGCACCTATAGTCATTCAAGATAATATAAGGACTTTGAAAGCTGCAAAATGGGGATTTGATTTAAAGGATAAGAAAAACTTAGTGATAAATGCAAGAGCTGAATCTGTTATGAGTAAACCTATGTTTAAAAATTCCATATATAATGCAAGATGCATAATCCCAGCTAATCTGTTTTATGAGTGGAAAGATGAGGGTGGTAACAACAAAATAAAGCATGGTATACGACTTAAGAATAAGAACTTGATTTCATTGGGTGGGATTTTCAAAGTATATTTGGATGAAAGTTTAAATAAACGAATAGCTTTTGTGATTATAACAACTGAAGCTGATAACAACCTAAAGGGGATACACTCAAGAATGCCTTTAATCATAAAAGATGATATGGTAGATTCTTGGTTGAGTAGTAATACACCTATTAAAACTGTTAAAGAGATTATTAACTCAAACATGGACCATGCATTTATTGTGGAAAAATATCAAGATGAGGAGCAATTGAAGATGTTTTAGTAAAAACCAGTAATTAACATTTTAGGTATATGTTGCGAATGTTTTGCATATATTAATATTTGCTAAGAGTTTTTTTAAAAAGATCGTTCAAAGGGGAGTAGATGATGTTTAAAGACCTTACTAATTTTAGTTTAAAAAGAGATTTCAAAAAAGCAGTAGGTTTTTATATTGCCTACTTAATTTTGGGATTTCTACTAGGGGCCTTATTTGGGGTCCTAATAGGGTTAATCTATCCATATAATGAAGATTTACCCTATTTAGTTGGAACTGTAGTAGGAACCATATATTGTATTGTATTATATTTTATTATTTATTTTAAGAAAAAACTTAGTTCCTTTAGATATGTAATCCTTGGAGTAATTGCAGCGGTAATAAATTTGTTTTTAGGAAATATAGCTTCATTATTGTTTGTGGCATTCCTTACTACTAGGTCTGATAATTCAGAAATAACAGATGAAAATGTGAGTAATTTTGATGTATAATAGGTATAAATATACTTATACATCGTAGCTAAAGCCTCTGCAATATGTGCAGAGGTTTTATAGTAATTAACCACTAATTGAGCTATAAAGCTTATAGGAGGTGAGGGATATATAAAAATAAGTGGAATAGTGATGGCAGCTGGCATGTCTAAAAGGATGAATAGGGACAAGCTCCATATGAAAATCAATAACAAAAAAATATATGAGTACATATTAGAAACCTTAAAAGATTGTAATTTCCACCAAATAATAGTTGTTGCTAGAGATGATGAAATTTTAATGAAAGCTATGAGTTTAGGATATTTAGCGGTAAAAAACAATAAGTATTTTATTGGCCAAAGCCAATCCATAAAGCTAGCTTTAAGAAATTTAAACTTAGTAGATGGCTATATGTTTTTGGTAGCAGATCAGCCCTTTATAAGAAAAGAAACTATAGAAAAGCTTTGCTCAGAATTTATTAATAACCCAAGGAAAATTGTAGTGCCCTACTATAACGGGGTAAAAGGAAGTCCCGTTATATTTCCCCAGAGTTTTAAAGAACAGCTAATGAACCTTGAAGATGATCAAGGGGGTACAGCTGTAATAAACAACAATAAAAGCAGGGTGTTGCCTGTTTATATTGAAACAGATTATGAAAATTTAGATATTGATACTTTAGAGGATTATGAAAAAGCAAGTAGAATATTTTTATCATAGCATAAAAATAACAGGCTTATAAATATTAAGTTTTAGCAGGAGGAAAAAATGGACATATTCCAAATATTTTATAATAACAAAAATAAAGAAAATGCCTTTTATATGAGCAAGTACATGAAAAATAAGTTTTCTTTTTTAGGACTTAAAAAGCCAGAAAGGGTTTCTTTATCCAAAGCTTTTTTGAATCAGAAAAAAAAGGATAAAGAAGTGGACTGGGACTTCATATTCAAATGCTATGATATGCCTGAAAGGGAGTTTCAGTATTTAGCTATAGATTATATGGACAAGGTAAAAGATCTGTTCAAACCAGACCACATGGAAAAGATTGAAAAGCTTATTACAACTAAGTCCTGGTGGGATACTGTAGATTATATAAATGGAATTGTGGGATATATAGCTATGAAGTATCCAAGAATAAAAGAGACAACAATTAAAAGGTGGACTTATTCGGATAATATTTGGCTTAAGAGAGTTTCTATAATATTTCAATTAAAGTATAAGGGAAAGACTGATACCGAATTTTTGAAGAAAGCAATTCTATATAATTCTCAAACAGATGAATTCTTTATCAACAAAGCTATAGGATGGGCTTTAAGAGAGTATTCAAAGACTAATAAGGAATGGGTAAGAGATTTCATAGAAAACAATGAGCTTTCCCAGCTTAGCGTTAAAGAAGGAAGTAAGTATTTGGATTAAAAATAAAATCTATTTAGGAGGTATGAATTGGATATATGACACTTTTTATAGCTATTATGTGGTTTTGTGGAGCCATATTTATTGGAATAGGCATATTTTCTTTTAAGAAAAAATAACCTATGCATTTTGGGCTGGTATAAAGGTAAAAAGCAATGAAATTACAAACATAAAAGCTTATAATAGGACAAATGGTATTATGTGGACAATCTATGGGAGTATTTTTACTTTGTCAGGAATATTCGCATTGTTTAACATGGGGTTAGCTACAATTGTTCTCACGATAGCTGGGATAGGAGGAACATTTTTATTAGTGGTAGTCTATAATTTCATATACAATAAATACAAGCATAAAGAATAAATTATATTAACTAATTACTTGAGAAGGAGTTGAAAAGATGAAAGAAGTAAAATTATATAATATTATTTTTCCCATATGGCTGCTGATATTTTTTCCACCAATCATATTCATAACATTGGCAGGAAACTTTGTTATTGACTCCCTAGTAATATTAGCATGTGTTTCCATATTTAAATTAGCAGTAAACAGTGAAGAGCGCAAAACATTTTATAAAAATAGCATAATCAAAGTATGGCTTTTTGGTTTTTTAGCAGATATTATCGGAGCTGCAATACTGTTCATATTGGGAATTTGGGGAGAATACTTTGGTCTATCCTATGAATTAGTCAGTGCAATTGATTTTGATCCCTTTAGCAATCCACTAGCCGTAATGGTAATTGTATTTGCAATGCTGGTATCAGCTTTATTTATATTTTTATATAATTATAAGATTACATTCAGAGAGCTTATAAAAGATAATAGTGTAAGATTTAAAGTAGCGTTAACTATTGCTATTGTAACCATGCCATGGACCTTCTTGTTGCCTACAAAATGGTTTTATTAGAGTAAATACATAAAATTTATCATTCAAATAAAATTTATCATTCAAATCCAATATTAAAAGGGGGATTCATCTTGGAAAAGGAAAAAGGTTTTAACTGTTTAAGATGTAATCAGGAGATGAAATATTTAAAAGAATATAGATTTGATTCCCAAGACAATAATAGAGGGTTTTTAGCTGCATTATTTGATGTAGAAGAGCATCTGATATTTGATGTATATGTTTGCCCTAAATGTAGGCATACAGAGTTTTTCTTTACAGGAAAAAGAGAAGGCTTTGATGAATGGTTAGATTTTTAGGTATAAATTAAACATATATAAAAAATTATAGGGATGATATAATGTACGATAAGCGTTTTGAAGTTATACATAAAGAAGGGAGACTTTCAGGCTTTAAAGTGATTGTAGATAGGGAAACAGGAGTTAATTACTTATTTGCTTGGGATGGCTATGCTGGAGGCCTTACAGTATTAGTGGACAAGGAAGGCAAACCTATAATAACACCAAAATTAGATAGATAAGGCTATTACTAGATTAAATGTGATAGCTTTTGTAGCAGGAAAGAGGTGAAATATTTGAAAATAGAAAGCGGTGATGTTGTAGTTTTTAAAGTTTCAGACAAAACCTATAAATCAAGAGTATCAAAGGTTGATGGAAGTTTAGTAAAACTTATTGAGGAAAATGGTACATATAGACAGATGCCAATTAAAAACCTTGAGGATTTACTTGAAAAAGGCTTTGCTTACCTAGAAAAGCATATATGACAACAGTATCTAGTTTTCATGATTTTTCAGCAAGGGATAAGGAAAAAAGGAGCTGAATGCATGGACAAACTAGTTAAAAGATTTCTTTTCGGTGACCTCTATAATATTGGAGAATATGAGGAATACTTTTCTGAAATGTCAAGAAGGGGACTTCACCTAATGCATCCCTATGTACTGATTATCGGTTTGGGAGGATACTAATATGAAAAAGAACTACATTATGTTATCTTTATTAATTGTTGTTATTTCAATATTTCTAACGGGATGTATGCCTGGAAATGATAGGTATACACATGATGATCCTGCAGGATTTCTCTCAGGTATATGGCATGGATGGCTTGCACCCCTTTCTCTTGTAATAAGCATATTCAACCCTAGTATAAGAATTTATGAACCAATAAATACCGGCTGGTGGTATGATTTTGGATTCTATATGGCAATAATAAGTGGATTTGGAGGGCTTTCTCTTTCAAGAAAAAAATCTAGAGGAAAGTAGAAGAAAAGCATTTAATTAGGAAATACTATTTAATAATTCAATAACTTTATGATCTATTAATTTTTTCTATTTAAGATTATTACACTTCATAGTGGGTATATAAGACTATGTATAAGAACAGAAGGAGGAGATACGATGAAAGACTACAAGAAGATTAACGAGTACTTATCAAACTTAGCAATTTTGAATGTTAAATTCCATAATTTGCACTGGAATGTAGTGGGAATTCATTTTAAAGAGATACATGCTCTTACAGAAGAGCTTTATGAAGATCTATTTGAAAAATACGATTCTGTAGCAGAGCTTCTTAAGATGAAGGGAGAAATGCCATTAGCTAGGGTTTCAGATTACCTAAATAATGCATCTGTAGAAGAAGTTGAACCAAAAGAGTTTTCATCAAAAGAAGTTCTTGAAATTCTATTAAATGATATAAAGAAGATGAAAGAATTAGCTCTTGAAATAAGAAATAAAGCTGATGAAGAAGGAGACTTTGCAGTAGTTAATGAATTTGAAGACCATATTGCGGGCTATAATAAGAACATATGGTTTATTGAATCAATGCTTAAGTAATATAAAACCCACTAATATTAGTGGGTTTTATCGTTTGATTTTTTAACGTTATAGGAAACATGTGATTTCTTTTCTAGGCTGATGTAAAGGATGCTACTAGAGCGTTCGGTTTTTAGTTTGGGGATGAAATTTGCTTTGATGTACCCATTATAATGAATTTTTACATCATCTCTGTTTTCAGGTATTACATTTACATCTAAAAAAGGTACGTCAACATCAATAGTATTGATTCCCTTAATATTTTCCAGCTTTTCTTCATCAATATTCTTTTCAACATAATTTGAATCATCATCCTGAATTCCTTCTGATATGTTGTCTACTACAAATTTAAAAATGCCATTTTTGTATCCAAAATGTTTTAAAGACAGAAGACCAACTCCAAAGGAAATCAATGCAATACCAACCAATATAGATACTAATTTTTTTATTTTCATTCTTATTCCCTCATATTTTGTAATTAAATTTATATTCCATGGCAAATACTTAATAGTTGCTCGATAGAGAAGCTTAGTAAGATAAAAACATCCTATAAGGGCAAGTATTCCTAAAGCAGTAAACCCAATTCCGAAAGAAATAGAGACCACTGGATGAATGCTTAAATGGATATGGTTAAGGAAAAATGGTTTCAAAAATGTTCCGAACACTAAGCTAAGACCTGTAATAGAAAATCCAAATCCTATACCATATGCTGCAATTGGAATTCCAATTGTTGCTAGAAATGGGCCTAAAACAAAGATGAGATTGAAAAAACCAAGGGAAATTGCAGAGACGATGGCAGCAAAGAGGTTTTTAGTAGAAGGGTTATTTTCAGCATCATTTATTTTATAGTTTGCTTTGTACGATTTGGCTATTATCTTGGGATTACCTAATTCTTTTGCAATTTCCTCTTCAGATTTACCCTTAGGATCCTATTTGAAAGTGTTCCTCATAATCATATAGTATTTCTTCAATTTCTGATGGAGGAAGTACGTGCAATTCCTTTTTTAAAGTAGTTATAAATTCATCTTTATTCATTTAACTCACCTCTAATTATTTTATTGACCCCAATAGTAAAAGCTTCCCATTCTATAATGAGTTCTTCATAAGCTTCTTTTCCCTTTTCTGTGATTCTGTAGTATTTCCTTGGAGGACCTTCTTGCGATTCTTTGAGATATGTGGTTACGTAATTTTCCTTTCTAAATCTACTTAATAGTGGATATATGGTTCCTTCAGATATATTGATGTACTTTGATATGTATTCTACTAATTCGTATCCATAATAGTCTCTTCTTGTTAATAGGGATAAAACGCATAATTCTAATACTCCTTTTTTAAATTGAATGTTGTCCATAATCAATTTCCTTTCAAGTTTAATTTAACTATATTATATTATATACTACCTTACAATGCAAGATACTATTTTATAAAAAATAGCTGCAATAATGCAGCTAGAAATTCAGTCCTTCTTTATGGACGCTAACGCTTAAGGCTATTCCAATACACAATAGATTAATTAATTGGAAAGTACCACCATAGCTCATAAAAGGTAGAGGAATACCTGTTATAGGCATAAGTCCTATAGTCATTCCAATGTTTTCCCAGATATGAATGAAAAACATTGCAGTAAAACCTATTATCATCATAGAGCCAAACATGTCATTACTATTTCTTGCAATCTTGATGAGCCTATATAAAAGAAGAAAGTATAATAAGATTAATATGAAACCTCCTACAAAACCTAGCTCTTCTCCAACTACTGCGAATATAAAATCTGTCTGCTTTTCAGGGACGTAATTGTATTGAGTTTGTACGCCTTTAAACAATCCTCTTCCAAATATTTTACCAGAGCCTATGGCAATTTTAGATTGCATAGCTTGATATCCTGTATTGGATACATCCATTTCAGGATTTATAAATGAGATTATCCTATCTTTCTGATAATCTTCTAAATTAAGCCATATAATAGGCAGGCTAACTATACCCGCAAGGCAAGCATAGCCAAAATACCTGATATCAAGTCCTGCGGTAAATAGCATTACTGCAACAAAAAATACAAATACTACAGCAGTTCCTAGGTCTGGTTGCATAAGTATTAGAAATATTGGAATTCCAGCAAATATTAATATTTTAAGTAAAGTGAATGGTTTGTTTATTTGATTTTTATTTTTTTCAATATATTTCGCTAAGAAGATAATAACCCCTACTTTTGAGATTTCTGCTGGTTGAAATGAAAAGCCTCCTATGGATAGCCAGCTTCTAGCCCCCCATTGGTCTTCTCCTATTCCCAAGAATAATACCAAAACTAGCATTAATACCGAAACTACATATATAGGAATGTACAATTTACCTATTAGTTGATAATCCATCAATACTAAAATTAAAATACCTATAAATCCTAATATAGTTGAAATGATCTGAACTTTAACGTTTCGGTCATGGCCAAAGGATAGAGTTGCTGAACGAATCATTATAATTCCATAAATGCATAGCAGTAAAACTGTTATAATTAATGTAACATCTATTTTCTTGAATGATTTCTTTTTTAAGTTGAACATATCTTAGCTCCTTTACTTTATGATAAATAAATTATAGCATATTTTATAAGTGGAATATAGATGAAATGAATTTTTCTAAAGTATTGTATAATACAACTGCAGAAAGGATGATTTCATGTATATAGGATGTCATTTGTCAATATCTAAGGGATATAGAAAAGCAATTGAAACTGCTATAGAAATTGGAGCTAATGTATTCCAGTTTTTCAGCAGAAATCCTAGAGGGTCTTCCCAGAAAAAATTGGATATAGAAGATGTTGAGACCATGAAGAGAATTGCTAAGGAAAATAGCTTTGGGCCTTTGTTAGCCCATGCTCCATATATATTAAACTTAGGTTCCTATGATGAAAGGACTTATAATATGTCAAAAGGCATATTGAAAGAGGATTATCAGATGCTTGATTCAATTTCCATACCCTATTTCAATTTCCATCCTGGTAACCATTTGGGAAAAGGAAAAGAATATGCTATCGAGAGAATTGCTGATGCATTAAATGAAATAATAACAGGTGAAGAAAATACCATGATTCTCCTAGAAACCATGGCAGGTATGGGTACAGAAATTGGAAGCACCTTTGAAGAAATCAGGGCAATCATAGATAGGATTCATTATGATGAGTTAATTGGAGTATGTTTGGACACCTGTCATGTATATTCAGCTGGGTATGATATCGTTAATGACCTAGATGGAGTGCTGGAGAAGTTTGATGATATCATTGGTTTAGATAGGTTAAAAGCTATACATTTAAATGATAGTTTAAAAGAGTATAATAGCCATAGAGACAGGCATGCTAAAATAGGAGAAGGATATATTGGCTTAGAGGCTATTATAAATATAATCAATCACCCTAAACTGAAAAATTTACCCTTTTATTTGGAAACACCCAATGAATTGGATGGATATGAACATGAGATAAAGCTGCTTAAAAATATGTATAAATAAGTAATAGTTTATGAATAAAGATTGGAATTGCAATAGATTATAGTAAAGGTGATATGTAGTGAATCTTAAACAGTATATAGAGGATGTCTCAAAAAAACTAAATATAGATATAATTGGTTTTACAGATTGTGAGCCCTTTTATGAATTAAAAGATTATTTAATACAAAGAATAAAAGAGGATAAACGGACAGAATTTGAAGAAGAAAACATAGACAGGAGAATAAATCCAAAGCTTATTTTCCCTGAGTGTAAAACTATTATAGCAATTGGATTAAGTTACAACACAAACTTTGATGAAAAGCCTGATTATAAGTTAAAAGGTATCCTTTCCAGATCTTCCTGGGGTATAGACTATCATATTGTATTGAAAGACAGAATAGAAAGGCTTATTGAAGAGATAGAAAAAATAGTGAATTTTAAATACCAATACTATGTTGATACAGGACCCTTAATTGACAGGGAGATTGCTAGAAAAGCTGGAATAGGATATTATGGCAAAAACTGTTCAATAATCAACTATGAATATGGGTCCTTTATATTTTTAGGATATATATTGACAGATTTAGAAATTGAAGAATATTCATCTCCAGTAGAAGATAGATGTGGGGATTGCGACTTATGCCTTAAAGCTTGCCCTACAAAAGCTCTAGAAGGTCCCTATAGATTAAATCCTAAACGCTGTTTATCCTATATAACTCAAACCAAAGACCTAATTCCACTGGAGCTAAGGGAAAAGATGGGCATTAGAATTTATGGATGTGATACTTGTCAGAAGGTTTGTCCTAAAAATAGGGGTATAAAGGTACCAAATCATCAGGAATTCATACCACATATAACTAAAGGATATATGGATATTGAAGAGCTGCTAAGCATTTCAAACAGGCAATTTAAAGAAAAATATGGGTCCATGTCAGGAAGCTGGAGGGGAAAAACTATTTTAAAGAGGAATGGAATCATTGCATTAGGCAATATGAAAAGAAAAGAAAATATTGATCTTTTAAAGCCTTTACTTGATGATTCCAATCCTATGATAAGGGAATACGTCCAATGGGCCATTAATAGGATTTGTAAATAAATTTTGTCAAAAAATATTAAAAAGCTTATTAGTCGTGTTATACTATAGTTGTGGAAAATATAATAGTTAGGAGGGAAAAACTGTGTCTAATGTTCATGAGCTAAACTTTTTGAGAGAAAAAATTGAGGAGCTAAAAAAACAAGGAGTATACAGAAAATTACCTGTATTAGAAGGACCAAATGAAGCTGAAATAATATTAAATGGTAAGAAAGTTGTTAATCTTTCATCAAACAACTATCTTGGCTTTGCAAACCATCCAAGGCTTAAGAAAGCAGCTATTGAAGCAGTTGAAAAGTTTGGAGCTGGAGCAGGTGCTGTAAGAACAATAGTAGGTAATATGTCACTCCATGAGGAATTGGAAAAGCTTTTAGCAGAGTTTAAAAGAGAAGAGGCAGTTTTCATCTATCAATCAGGATTCAACTGCAATGCTGGTACAATTCAAGCTATTACAGAAGCAGGGGATTTGATAATTTCAGATGAGTTGAATCACGCTTCTATAATTGATGGGTCAAGGCTAAGTAAAGCTGATAGAATGATATACAGACATTCAGACATAGATCATTTAGAAGAGATACTTAAAGAAAATAGACATAAATATAAAAATGTGCTCATAATCACCGATGGTGTATTCAGTATGGATGGGGATATTGCAAAACTACCTGAAATTGTAGAAGTTGCAGAAAAATATGAAGCTATGACTTATGTAGATGATGCCCATGGCTCAGGAGTATTAGGAGAAAGCGGAAGAGGGACTGTAGACCATTTTGGATTACACGGAAGAGTTGATTTCAGCATAGGTACCCTTTCAAAAGCTATTGGTGTAGTAGGAGGATATGTAGCAGGGTCTAAAGTAATGTATGAATGGTTAAGCCACAGAGCAAGACCTGTTCTATTCAGTACTTCATTACCTCCAGCAGCTGTTGGAGCAATTATGGAAGCTATTAGGATGCTTATGGAATCTACTGAATATACTGATAGATTATGGGATAACGCTAGATACTTTAAAGAAAAGCTTGGAACATTAGGATTTAACACAGGCAATAGCCAAACTCCAATTACACCAGTTATAATTGGTGATGAAGCTAAAACTATGGAATTCAGCAGAAAACTACTTGAAAATGGAGTATTTGTATCAGGAATAGTATATCCTACTGTACCTAAAGGAACTGGTAGAGTAAGATGTATGGTAACAGCAGCTCACACTAAAGAGCAATTGGATAGAGCAGTAGAAGCCTTTAAGAAAGTTGGAGAAGAGATGAGGATCTTATAAAAAAAGAGGACTTGGTCCTCTTTTTTTATGATATATTAGGAAAGCTCTACTATATATTCATGTTGAGTTTCGGAATATAGTTATTTTATAGTGGATTATTTAACTATATTTAATGGAGTGGTAAAATGATTGTAGCAGTATGTGAGATAAATATTATGATATATGAATCTCACTCTTTGAAGGATAAAAGACAAATTATAAAGAGCATTATTGGAAGAATTCAATCAAGATTTAATGTATCCATAGCAGAAGTTGGGTATAATGATAATTGGAAATTATCAAAGTTAGGTATTGCCTGCGTTTCCAATGACAATAACCATGTAAATGAGATTATTCAAAATGTTATTAAATTCATAGATGGAGACAGTAGGGTTGAAATAGTAGACTATAATATAGAGATGATGTAGGTGATAAGATGAAAGAAATGTTGACAAAAGAAGAAGCCAAAAAGGTAATAGATATACTATTAGAACTCTATCCAGATGCTAAAGCTGAACTGAACTTTTCAAATCCTTTTGAGCTACTAATAGCTACTATCTTATCTGCCCAAACAACGGATGTCCAAGTAAATAAGGTTACTGAAAAGCTGTTTAAAGATTATAAAACACCACAGGATTTTATAAAGCTGTCTGAAGAAGAACTGGCAGAAAAAATTAAGAGTTTAGGATTTTACAAGAATAAAAGCAAGAATATTTTAGCTACCTGCAGGATATTAGTTGAAAAATATCAAGGACAAGTTCCTGATACACGGGAAGAGCTCATGAAGCTTCCTGGAGTTGGAAGAAAGACTGCAAACGTGGTAATAAGCAATGTTTTCAATAAACAAGCTATAGCTGTAGATACTCATGTATTTAGGGTGTCCAATAGGATTGGATTGGCTCATAGCGATAATGTCTTTGATACGGAAAAGGATCTTATGAACAATATAGATGAGAGCATGTGGTCCAAGGCTCATCATTTGCTAATATTCCATGGGCGTAGGGTATGCAAGTCCAGAAAACCATTGTGTGAAAAATGTCCCTTGACGGATTATTGCTTATACTATAAGAGAGAAATTAGCCAATAGCATAAATAAACTCCATAAAGTCATGCAGTAATAGGCTATTCTAAAGCTGAATAATAATGTAGTAATAAATATTGCATGACTTTATGGAGGGTAAGAGATGAAACCTATTAAAAGGATACGCAGCATTCTAGTATTAGTATCAGTGCTTGTCATAGCAATACTGGGTATTTACTTTTATAAGGTTTTAAATGGGGATTTTATACATAAAGGAGTTAAGATAGATGAGTTTGATGTGTCTTTGATGACAAGAGATGAGGCTTTGAATTTAATTAAAAGCCAAAAGGAAAAGGATAAGTACAGGACTATGCAATTAACACATTTTGATAGGGTGTTTGAGATTCCATTAGTTGATATTGGCTTTGAGTATGATTACATGGGAGCTGTTGAAAAAGCTTATAGAGTTGGAAGGAATGGAAATGCGTTTAAAAGATTATTTGAAATCATAAGCACAAGAATTAAGGGAACAGAATTCCAATTAGAAATAATATATGACAAGGCCAAAATTGAAGATGCGATAGAGAACATCTCTAAGGAAATTGATGTCGAACCAAAGGATGCTCAAATTCAAATAAGAGATGGGAATATAGATATTATTGATGAAGTAGTAGGAAAAAAGGTTAACAGAGAAAAGCTTATTGAAATAATAGAAGAAAACCTATATAAAAACAAGCTGGATAATGTACAGATACCCGTTGAAAACACCATTCCTAAAATTAGCAGCGACCTATTATCAAGAATAAATGGAGTTATTGGCGAGTTTTCCACTTCTTTTAGTGGAAGCAGCCAAAATAGGATAGAAAACATAGAGCTTTCTGCCAATGCCATAAAGGGAACCCTCCTGATGCCCGGTGAAACCATGTCTTTCAATGAAACAACAGGGCCCCGAAAGCGTGAATTTGGATACAAAGAAGCAGATGTCATAATCAATGGAGAGTTTACCCCAGGTGTTGGAGGTGGAGTGTGCCAAACCTCTACAACCCTGTATAACGCATTGCTATTGGCAGATGTTACCATATTGGAAAGGGCACCTCATTCAATCCCACCCAGCTATATTAGCCTTGGCCTGGATGCTGCTGTATCCTATGGCTATTTGGATTTAAAATTTAGAAATGATTTTGATTATCCTATTTACATAGATTCGAAGATAGTTGGAGATAGATTGTACTTTTATATTTATGGTGATACAAAAGAAAGGGACTATAAAGTAAAGATTCAATCAGAAGTTGTTGAAACTATAAAGCCAAAGGAGGAGATTATCCCTGATAAAGCTTTAGAGCCAGGAAGCAAAGTATTAGTTCAAGCAGGTAGAATTGGTTATAAGGTAAATACTTATAAGTATATAATAAAAGATGGTATAATCATCGGCAAAGAATTGATATCGCAAGATTACTATAGAGAAAAAAATTATGTATATAAGATAGGAGAAGATCCTAAAGTTGAAAATAACCATTAGACTTGGAGGGTGAGACATTTGACAGAAATGGATGTTTTATTTGACAAAGAAGTAAAATGCCCTGTTTGCAATAAGGAATTTACAACTAAAAAAGTCAGAATATCTAAACTTCGATTAATCAAACAGGATATGGATTTCATGCCTTATTACGATAAAGAAAATCCTATAAAATACAATATATTTGTCTGTCCTAATTGTGGTTATGCAGCAACAGAGGATAGATTTGATTCAGTTACTGGAAGAAAAAAAGATATAATTCAAAAGGAAGTCACTTCAAAATGGAATAAAAGAAGTTATGGAGGTAAAAGAACTATTGAACAGTCAATAGAAGCATATAAACTAGCTATATACATAGGTAAGCTATTGGAGTACAGTAAAATTGAACTTGGATTATTGACTTTAAATTTAGCGTGGTTGTATAGGCTAAAGGGAGATGAAGAACAAGAAAAGAGATTTTTAAGGTTGACTAAATCCTTATTTGAGGAAGCATATTATAAAGAATCATTAACAAATGCCAATATGGATGAGACGAAGCTTGCATATTTAATTGGAGAGCTCAATAGGAGATTAGGAGATAAAGAGCAATCATTAAAGTGGTTTAATGGAGTTGTTTCAAATCGTAATAATGCTAATCCAACTATTAAAAATATGGCTATAGAGCAGTGGAGACTTGTGAAGGAAGGAGAGTAACATGGATATAAAATATTACGATTTTAATACAAGTATAGGAAAAATGCTTATATTTTTTTCTTCAAAGGGTATTGTATATTTATCAGTGTCAAATGAAAATGAAGAGGATATAGTAAATTTTGTAAAGGTTAAGTTTGGACAAGCATCAAAAGTGAATTCAGAAGAATATAGCTTTCATGAGCAAATAATAGAATATTTAAATGGTAGAAGAAAGAGCTTTTCTTTACCACTAGATTTAAGAGGAACAGATTTTCAGAAAAAGGTATGGAATGAGCTTATTAAAATTCCCTACGGCGAAACGAGAACATATAAAGATATTGCCAGAAGTATTAATGTACCACAGGGCTATAGGGCAGTAGGAAATGCATTAAACAAGAATCCAGTTTTAATAGTTATTCCTTGTCATCGAGTAATTGGCTCCGATGGTAAGCTCACAGGCTTTAGAGGAGGACTGGAATTAAAGGCTAAACTTTTAGAATTGGAAAGGAGTTAAATGTAAATAATTGTAAAAAAATTATCTAGAATTTTCAATGAGTATATAGTAAAATATATGGGGAATTTTGTTGACTATTTATTTTTTTATGATATATTTAATTTGGCATAAAGGATAGGGGGCAAATTAATGAACTACAGGTTAATTGCAATAGACATGGATGGAACCTTGTTAAGTAACCGGGATAAAATATCGGAAAGAAATAGGAAAGCTTTATTAGATGCAATGGATAATGGTATACATATCGTTCTAACCACAGGTAGAATATACAAATCAGCTTTATACTATTACAAACAAATCGGATTAAAAAGCCCAATAATAGCTTGTAACGGGGCTGTTATAGCTTCTAGTGAAGGAGATATCATTTTAGAAAAATTCATAGAGGATAAGGTTCTTGAAAAAATAATTAACCTAGCAGAAGAAAATGATATGTATTATCATTTTTACGACAGAGACAATTTTTACTATAAAACATCCAGGGAAGAGTTTGCCAATTATTATGGATATTATGAAAAAAACTATGTTAAGCAGGATATTAAGCTTGTTAGGTTCAAAAACCCCTGGGAGATAGTGGACTTAAGCAGCTCAAGATATCATAAAGCTGTATTTATCGATGATGATCCAGACAGGCTTCTAAAATTTAGAAGGAAATTAGAGGCTATCAATGGAATATCCGTTTCAAAATCGTGGCATAACAATATAGAAGTAATGAATGAAGAAGTGTCCAAGGGCAATGCAGTTAGATTTCTAGCCGAATTATTGAATATTGACAGTTCTAAGGTTGTTGCCATAGGAGATAATGAAAATGACGTATCCATGTTTAAAGTAGCGGGACTGTCTATAGCCATGGGAAATGGAGACGATGTTGCAAAAAAACAAGCTGATGTAATTACTGATTCAAACGATGAAGATGGAGTTGCCAAAGCAATAGAAAAATATGTTTTGGGAAAATAAGAAGGAGATGAAAAAATTGGCTATTAACATAGTGCTTGTGGAACCAGAGATACCTCAAAATACAGGGAACATTGCCCGAACATGTGCCTTGACCAAATCATCGCTACATCTTGTGAAACCTCTAGGATTTTCAGTGGATGATAAATACCTAAAAAGGGCTGGATTAGACTATTGGCATCTAGTAGATATACACTATTATGATAGTTTTGATGAATTGCTTAATAAGCATAAAGATAAGATTTTTTACTATGCTACTACTAAGGCTAAAAAATACTATACTGAAGTAAGTTATTGTGATGATTGCTTTATAGTGTTTGGTAAGGAAACAAAAGGATTGCCAATGGAAATATTGGAGAAGAATTGGGATAATACAATAAGGATTCCTATGAGAACAGATGTTAATAGGTCTTTAAATCTCGCTAATTCAGTTAACATAATACTATATGAGGCATTAAGACAGTTAGATTTTCCTTTTCTAGGTTAGTTAATTATGAAAATTATATAAAAACAAAAGAATAATTTTAGGAGGGCTCAAATGGATATTGCATTACCAGTATTAGGAGGATTAGGTCTTTTCCTGTATGGGATGAACATTATGGGGACAGGCCTGGAGAAAGCAGCAGGAGAAAAGTTAAAAAGATTGATTGAAATTTTAACCAGCAACAGATTGATGGGCGTTATAGTAGGTACAGTCGTTACCATGATCATACAAAGCAGCAGTGCTACAACTGTTATGGTTGTAGGATTTGTAAATGCCGGGCTGATGAATTTAAGCCAAGCTGTGGGAGTAATAATGGGAGCTAATATTGGAACTACTGTAACTGCTCAGTTAATTGCATTTGACCTAGCAGATATTGCACCTTTAGCAGTGGCTATTGGGGTAGGAATATGGTTGACTGCTTCAAAGAGGAGGTTAAAGAGTTTAGCTGAGATATTGATTGGCTTTGGAGTTTTATTTATTGGTATGGATATGATGGGTAACGGATTGAAACCCTTGGCCAATAATCCAGTATTTTCAAACATTATGTCCAGTTTAAATAATCCTTTCCTTGGAATACTAGTAGGATTTGGATTGACCACATTAATACAGAGCAGTAGTGCTTCTATTGGACTTTTACAAACTTTAGCTTCCCTAGGGCTTGTTGATATAAATATAGCCTTTCCTATACTTTTTGGAGATAATATTGGAACTACCACAACAGCATTAATATCAAGTGTAGGGGCCAATAGAACAGCAAAAAGAGCTGCTGTTATACATTTCTTGTTTAATTTGATTGGTACAATAATATTCGTATTCGCATTAAGAATTCCTATTGAGGCAATTATATTGAAAATATCTCCTTTTGATATAAAAAGGCAGATTGCTAATGCTCATACCCTGTTCAATGTGATAAATACTATCATTCTGTTTCCTTTTGGAAATTTATTAATAAAGGCAGCTGAAAAGCTTGTGCCTGGCGAAGATAAAGTAGTAGAAACTTCAGAATTAAAATACCTAGATTCAAGGATTTTGGAAACTCCTTCTATAGCTTTAGGGCAAGTTGTTAAGGAAGTCTATAGGATGGCAAAGATAGTAGAGGATAACTTAAAATCATCTTACTTAGCTTTTATTAATAAAGATGAAAAATTAACTCAAGAAGTATTTTCTAAAGAAAAAATAATAAACCAATTAGAAACTGATATTTTGCAGTTTTTAGTAAAACTTTCTAATAAACCATTAAATGAAAGTCAGCATGTTCAAGTGAATGCCTTAATCAACATGATAAACGATATTGAAAGAGTAGGGGATCACGCTGACAATATAGCAGAGCTGTCCCAGGTAGCAATTGAAAACAATTTACCTTTTAGTGATATAGCCTTGAAGGAATTAGAGAACATATTCAACAAAACTTTTGAAGCATATAAAAATGCAACCGAAGCTTTCCATGCTGAAGATTTCGAAAAAGCAAAAATGGCATTAAAATTAGAAGAAGAAGTGGATAGGCTAGAGAAGGAATATAGAGAAAATCATATAGATAGATTGAATAACATGTTGTGCTTACCTCATTCTGGTGTAATCTTTTTGGATTTCTTGAGCAACTTAGAAAGAATTTCAGACCATTCTTCAAACATCTCACTTTATGTGTTGGATGTATTGGAAAAGAAGAGTTAAGGATATCTTACAAGCAGGGAATTCTTCTAGCATAAAGGATTTCCTGTTTTTTTATCATAAGTTTATAATTATGTTAATAATTATGCAAAAAATAACGTGTTATTAAAAATAAAAACATGGGTATATAAAAAACGTAATATTTTAGATGTGTATATATTAACAAGAGTATAAGAAATATAAAAAAATTTAATAAAAGATATTGTTTTAATAAAAGACATGTATTATAATGAAGATGATGGAAAAATTGTTAGATGATAGTCAAACAAACTAAATATGGCCGAATGAAGAATGCGGGAGAGACCAGTTTTAAACTGGCGCCGAAGGGATAAGTCATAAAACTAGCCATTTTATGATGATGTTCTCAGGCAAAAGGACCGTATTCTGACGGAACTCTGGAAAGCGAAGCACCGAAGGGGCAATCCATGTAGATGGAGAAACTCTCAGGTTAATAACAGAGCAGAAGGCGGGCTTATTCCTTCTGCTCTGTTTTTGTTAGGGACGAGAATCTACCCATTTTTCAAACGAGTTTCATTTTGGTATTATGAAAAATACAAGTTTTTGGTATAATTAGAATGATTTAGCAATGGATAATTAGGTATATATAATATATACACTTAGGAAGCATATAGTATAGAAATTTATTGATAAAATTAACAAAAAATTATCATTATTCATACAAAATACGATAAGGAGGAGAAAAGATGGCGCAAATTTATGACGTAATTATTATTGGGGAAGGGCCAGCTGGACTATCTGCAGGATTATATGCAGCAAGATCAAGGCTTAAAACTTTAATATTGGAAAAGGAAAAAGTAGGCGGTCAAATTGTTACAACTGATGAAGTAGCTAATTATCCTGGCTCAATAGAGAATGCCACTGGACCATCTCTAATAAAGAGAATGGTACAACAAGCACAGGATTTTGGAGCAGAAATGAAGTTTGATACTGTAAAAGAAGTTGAGTTAGAGGGCAAAATCAAAGTTATCAAAGGAGAAAAAGACGAATACCAAGCAAAGGCTGTTATTATTGCCACTGGTGCAAAACCCAAAAAGATAGGATGCCCAGGAGAACTAGAGTTGACAGGTAGAGGAGTTTCCTATTGTGCAACTTGTGATGCAGCATTCTTTGAAGATTTAGAAGTGTTTGTGGTTGGTGGAGGAGACTCAGCTGTAGAAGAAGCTTTATATTTAACTAAATTTGCAAGAAAAGTCACAATAATTCATAGAAGGGATCAATTGAGAGCAGCAAAATCAATTCAGGAAAAAGCTTTTGCAAACGAAAAAATTCATTTTATGTGGAATACAGTAGTTAAAGAGATTAAAGGCGATGGAATAGTTGAATCAATGGTAGTTGAGAATGTTAAAACTGGAGAGATAACTGAAATTTTTGCTGATGAAGATGATGGAACTTTCGGAATATTTGTATTTATTGGATTGGTTCCAACAACTGAACTATTTGAGGGTAAGTTAGAAATGGAAAATGGATATATTATAACTGATGAGGATATGAGAACTAATATACCTGGAGTATTTGCAGCTGGAGATTGTAGGAAAAAATCATTAAGACAAGTTGTAACTGCTGCTGCTGACGGAGCTATTGCAGCTGTTCAAGCTGAAAAATATATAAATGAGGAGTTTAATGAATAACTCTAAAACTAGTAATATTTTAATTAAAAGGAGGAAAATATAATGATTGAGTTAAATAAGGAAAACTTTGAAGAGGAAGTTTTGAAAGCTGAAGGACCAGTATTAGTTGATTATTGGGGACCAACATGTGAACCATGTAAAGCATTGATGCCACATATCCATGCATTAGAAGAGAAGTATGGAGATAAGGTTAAATTCTGTTCATTAGATATAACAAAAGCTAGGAGACTAGCCATAAAGCAAAAGGTAATGGGATTGCCAGCAATAATCATATACAAGGATGGTCAAGAAGTAGATAGAGTAGCAGAATCAGGAGCTACTGCATCATCCGTTGAAGAAATGATCAAAAAACACATATAGTGAACCTAATTCCGGGTTTCCTGGCAAGATCCAGGTAACCTGGAGTTAATATATATGTTTAAAAATAAGAGGAGGTGAATTATATGCGTCTTGAATTAGGTAAAGTGTTTATTAAAGACGTTCAGTTTGGTTCTGAGACAAAAGTAGAGAATGGAGTTCTATACGTAAACAAAGAAGAACTAATAGCTTTGATCAGAGAAGATGAGAATCTAAAGGAAGTAGATGTAGAAATCGCTAGGCCAGGTGAAAGCGTAAGAATAACTCCAGTTAAGGATGTAATTGAGCCAAGGGTTAAAGTGGAGGGCCCAGGAGGAATATTCCCTGGCATGATTTCAAAAGTAGATACTGTTGGAACAGGGAAAACAATTGCACTTAAAGGATGTGCAGTAGTTACCGCTGGTAAGATTGTAGGTTTCCAAGAAGGTATTATTGACATGACAGGCCCTGGAGCAGAGTATACTCCATTTTCTAAAACGAACAACATAGTATTAGTATGTGAACCTGTTGACGGATTGAAACAACATGACCATGAAAGAGCAGTTAGATTTGCAGGCCTTAAAGCAGCAGCTTATTTAGGTCAAGCAGCTAAAAATGTTACTCCAGATGAAGTTGAAGTTTATGAAACACTACCATTATTAGAAAGTGTAAAGAAATATCCTGATTTGCCTAAGGTAGCATATGTTCTAATGCTTCAATCTCAAGGATTGTTACATGACACTTATGTGTATGGAGTAGATGCAAAACAAATTGTTCCAACCTTTATATATCCAACTGAAATCATGGATGGAGCAATTGTAAGTGGTAACTGTGTATCAGCATGTGATAAGAACACCACTTATCATCATCTAAACAATCCAGTAATTGAAGATTTATATGCAAAACATGGAAAGGAAATTAATTTTGTAGGAGTAATTATAACAAACGAAAATGTTTACTTAGCAGACAAAGAAAGGTCATCCAATTGGACTGCAAAATTAGCAGAATATCTTGGAGTAGACGGTGTAATAATATCACAAGAAGGATTTGGAAATCCAGATACCGACTTGATAATGAATTGTAAGAAGATCGAACAAAAAGGTATAAAAACAGTTATCATAACAGACGAATATGCAGGAAGAGATGGAGCAAGTCAATCCTTAGCCGATGCTGATCCACTTGCCAATGCAACAGTAACAGGTGGAAATGCTAATGAAGTAATTGAGTTGCCACCAATGGATAGGATAATAGGACATATTGAAGCTGTTGACATTATAGCTGGAGGATCAGAAGGCAGCTTAAGAGAAGATGGAAGCATAGTAGTTGAAATTCAAGCTATAACTGGAGCTACTAATGAATTAGGATTTAACAAGATGTCTGCAAAAGGATACTAATAAACAACAATAAAAGAAAGGAGTGTAGTTGATGTCAATATTTGATGCTAGCAAGAAAGTTATCATAATTGGCGATAGAGATGGTATACCAGGACCAGCTATTGAAGAATGTGTAAAGACTACAGAAGCTGAAGTAGTATTTTCATCAACTGAGTGCTTTGTCTGAACTGCTGCAGGAGCAATGGACCTAGAAAATCAAA
>JAAROH010007678.1_pt1 | contig 57272 bp, 63 predicted proteins | sample 7248631 | NCBI WGS metagenome assembly JAAROH01 (sample SAMN09772309, study PRJNA484901) | compost metagenome | isolation source: Vermicomposting unit | place: India | reverse complement strand
AACATTGTACCACAGAGGATTGAAGTCCTCAATTTTCATTTAAGTTTACAGAGCGGATAATGTAAGGAGGAGGAATTGAGATGACAACTTTTGAAAAGATTAGAGATATAATTGCTAGTACTTTAGAAATAGATGAGGTTGAAACCATTACTATGGAAACATCAATAATGAATGACTTAGAAGCAGACTCCCTAGATGCTGTGGAAATAATGATGGCTATAGAAGACGAATTTGGAGTAGAGATTCCTGATGAAGACGCAGAGACCTTTAGGAATATAGGCGATATAGTAAGATATGTAGAACAAAAAATGGAATAGCGATTCTAAAGTGGGGAGGAAATACAATTGAAGAGAGTTGTTATTACAGGCTTAGGACCTGTTACCCCTATTGGAATAGGAAAAGAAGAGTATTGGGATTCTCTAATTGCTGGTAAATCAGGAGTTGGCTATATTACAAGATTTGATACTGAAAATTTTCCTACCAAAATTGCAGCTGAAATAAAAAACTTTACTCCTGAGGATTATATAGACAAAAGAGAATTGAGGAGAATGGATAGGTTTGCCCAATATGCTCTGGTAGCTACTTCCTTAGCTTTAAAAGATGGAGAAATATCTCTTGAAAATGAAGATAAGGAGAGAATTGGGGTAGTTTTAGGGTCCGGAATAGGCGGTATGGAAACTCTAGAGGCGGAGCATTTAAAATTACTGGAGAAAGGACCTAGAAGGGTAAGCCCAGTATTTATTCCCATGATGATATCGAATATGGCTTCTGGTCAGATTTCCATATATTATGGCTTAAAAGGGCCTAGTATGGTGATTACCACAGCTTGTGCTTCAGGAACCCATGCTATTGGAGAAGCCTTTAGAATGATTCAAAGAGGGATTTGTGATCTGATAATCACTGGAGGTAGTGAAGCGGCTATAACCCCTATTGCATTAGCAGGCTTTAGCTCCATGAAAGCCTTATCCACAAGAAATGAAGAGCCCAGCAAAGCCTCAAGGCCTTTCGATAAGGACAGAGATGGATTTGTAATGGGAGAAGGAGCAGGAATACTAATACTGGAAGAACTAGAACATGCTATAAAAAGAGGAGCAAGGATATACGCAGAATTAGTTGGCTATGGAGCAACTTCCGATGCGTATCATATGACTGCACCAGATCCATTAGCCGACGGAGCAAAAAGGGCAATGGAATTAGCTCTAAAAGACGGAAATGTTGACTATCATCAAGTAGATTATATAAATGCTCACGGGACCAGCACTCACTATAATGACAAGTTGGAAACTCTAGCAATAAAGGAGCTATTTAAAGAGCATGCTTATAAGCTAAATATAAGCTCTACTAAGTCCATGACTGGCCATTTGCTTGGAGCTGCTGGTGGAATAGAGGCTATAGCCACTACATTGGCTATTAGTGAAGGGAAAATACCTCCAACCATAAACTATGAAATACCAGATGAAGAATGCGATTTGAACTATACGCCTAACAAATTTGTAGAAAAGGAAATAGCATATGCCATGTCCAATTCTCTAGGATTTGGTGGGCATAATGCTACGATACTTCTAAAAAAATGGGAATAATGGCAAAAAAGCTTGAGGAAAGTTCCTCAAGCTTTTTGCATAAAGGGATACTTGCAGACTAATACTATGCTATACTAAAACTAATAAAAAATATGGAGTGATACTATGAGGTTTAATATTCCAGAATATGTAAAACTTATCATCAAACGATTAGAGGATAAAGGATATGAGGCATATGTGGTTGGTGGGTCTGTAAGGGATATGATTTTAGGGAAAAGTCCCAAGGATTATGATGTGACTACCAATGCCCTTCCTAATGAGATAGAAAATATATTTAGGGATTTTAAAACGGTTAATGTGGGAAAGCAATTTGGAACCATCGTAGTGTGCCAGCAAGAAGGAGATGTGGAAGTAACTACTTTTAGAAAAGAAGGGCTCTATCTTGATGGAAGAAGGCCAGAATGGGTGTCCTTCTCTTCATCTATAGAAGATGACCTTAGCAGAAGGGATTTCACTATAAATGCCATAGCCTACAATGAAAAGAAGGGAATTGTAGATCCCTTTAATGGACAAGAGGATATATCTAAAAGGATAATAAGAACTGTGGGAGATCCTAATGAGCGGTTTAGTGAAGATTATCTTAGAATACTAAGAGCTGTCAGGTTTTCCAGCCAATTGGACTTTCATATAGAGGAGGAAACTTTTAAAGCTGCTAGAATTCACAGTAAAAATATTTTGAAAGTAGCTATGGAAAGAATTGAAGATGAGTTTTTTAAAATACTCCTTTGTCCTATACCATCAAAAGGCATTAGACTTATGGAAGAGATGGGATTGTTAGAGGTAATACTTCCTGAAATAATACCCGCTATTGGCTTTGAACAGAAAAACCCACATCATGAGATGGACGTATACAATCACATATTATGCGTATTGGATAATACTCCTCCTATACTAGAAGTAAGGCTTGCAGCCCTTTTCCATGATATAGGGAAACCACATACCCTGTCAGTAGATGAAGAAGGAGTAGGCCATTTTTATGGACATGATAAAGTTGGAGCAGACATTGCAAGAGAAGTGCTTAAAAGGTTTAGAGCATCCAATAAGCTTATAGATCTGGTATATAATTTGGTCAGGGAACACATGAATCATCACGCTAATTTTAAGGAAAAAGGTTTGAAAAGGCTTATTAGAAGGTTGGGGGAGGAAGAGGTATTTAAACTTACAGCACTACAGAAGGCTGACATTAAGTGTTCCAATAAAGATGCAACCTTTGACCATATAGTAGAAAGGGAAAAGAGGATAAAGAGTATATTGGAAAGAAAGGAAGCTTATGATATTGGTCATTTGGATATAAACGGAAAGGACTTGATTGATTTAGGCTTTAAACAAGGACCTATAATAGGAAAAATATTGGAATATCTATTAGAGTATGTAATGGAAAACCCTGAAAACAACAAAAAGGAGGTACTTAAAAATATAGCCTTAGATAAATTTTCATATGTGTTTAATAGCAGAAGCTGTTAAAAAATTTCACAGGGATATTTGTAGCTTCTAAATTATATGCTATTATAATATTATATTTATTTGTCGGGGAGGTTAGAGAATGGGAAAGCTTTTCGGTACAGATGGAATTAGAGGTATTGCAAATGAGGATTTGACACCAGAACTGGCATTTAAAGTAGGCAGGGCTGGTGCTTATGTATTGTCTAAAGGGAAAAAAGGGAAAATTCTTGTAGGCAAAGATACTAGGAAGTCAGGAGATATGCTAGAAGCAGCTATTACTGCTGGGATTTGTTCCATTGGATTAGATGTGGTATCTGTAGGTGTGGTTCCTACTCCTGCAGTTGCTTACCTTACAAAAAAATATAATGCCTTAGCTGGAGTTGTAATCTCTGCATCCCATAATCCTGTAGAATACAATGGGATAAAATTCTTCAATGAAAATGGTTTTAAGTTAGCCGATGAAATTGAAGAAGAAATTGAAAGCTATATTTTAGGGGACCAAGATATATCTTTCAGACCAACAAAAGGGGAAATAGGGAAAGTAATAGTGGATGAAAACGCGTATAAGGATTACATAGCTCATTTGAAAAATACCATAAATAATGACTTTGGTGGATTGAAAATAGCTATAGACTGTGGAAATGGAGCAGTATATAGGATAGCACAGGAACTCATTAAGGAATTAGGTGCAGAAGTGGTTGTCATCAATGATGAACCAAATGGAGTAAACATCAACGTGGAATGCGGTTCTACTAATCCTTCAATGATACAATCTTTGGTTCTAGAATCTAAGGCGGATATTGGATTATCCTTTGATGGAGATGCAGACAGGCTTATAGCAGCTGATGAAAAAGGCAATATAATTGATGGAGACCATATAATAGCCATTTGTGGAACCTATTTACATGAACACAATAAGTTAAACAACAATACTGTTGTTGGAACAATAATGACTAACATTGGTTTAGATATTTATTTAAAGAGCAAAGGGATAAATATAGTGAAGACTAAAGTTGGGGATAGATATGTTCTTGAAGAAATGCTAAAAAGTGGATATGTACTAGGTGGAGAGCAATCAGGCCACATAATATTTTTAGAGCATAGCACAACTGGCGATGGCCTTTTGACCGCATTGCAATTGATTAACGTGATGAAGGAAACAGGGAAAAAAGCATCTGAATTGAACAGCATTATGACTAGTTACCCTCAAGTTTTAGTAAATGCAAAGGTTAAGAATGAGTTGAAGAATTCATGCTTAGATGATAAAAGGGTAAGAGCTGAAATAGAAAAAGTAGAAAATGAACTTAAAGGAGAAGGGCGAGTTGTAATAAGGCCATCAGGTACTGAACCTCTGATTAGAGTTATGATAGAAGGAAAGGATTTAGAAAAAATTGAGAAGCTGGCTAAAGATTTGGCAGCATTTATTGAAAAAACCATGGACATGTAATATTTTTAATTAAGACAAATTCCTATTTTATAGGAATTTGTCTTTTTTGTTGGATGAATTCCTGCTTGAGTTGGGAATATATTTCATATTCTTCCTTTAATATTTTACCTGAGTTCATAAGCTGTTCCAGATATTTCATGAAATCAACACACAGATCATATAAACTTTTTTCTATTGTTTCCATCTTTTTAGATGTATTTTCAATTCTATTTCTCTTCATAATATATCTCCTCACGGCAGTTATACCCAATTTATAATTATTCAAACTTTTTTATTAAATTATTATAAATTTTCAGAACAAATTACTAAAAAGGATTTATTTATGATTTCTTTCATATGTATATTTATAGAGATTCAATAGTATATATTATTTAAGACAACTTCCTTACTTGAAGATTTAATATTTAAGTATATAAAGCAGTTTTACGATAATATAGATAAATGGTTATGAAACATATTTAGTGGACTTTTTATCTAGTTATTTATAATAACCATTGTTGACAAAATAAACTGAATAGTGTTACAATACTATAAAATTATTAAAATTTAAATAAAGGGGGAGTATTATTATGAGCAAGAGACTGTCAATGCTATTAGCGTTATTATTAGCGCTAACATTGTTTTTGACAGCTTGCGGTAGCTCTGACAAACAAACAGGTACAGATGAACCTGACGGAAAAGAAGAAGTAACCAATCCAGCTGTAGCAAGAGAAGGCTCAGAAGATACTCTAATAATTGGTATGGCAGAAGCAAAAGGAGAATTTATGCCAGTTTATTACAGCTCTGCTTATGACGGACATGTAGTTGAATTGATGTTTGATGGATTGATTACTAATGACGAAGAAGGAAACTATATACCACGTGTAGCAAAGAGTTGGGATGTTTCAGAAGATGGAAAAACTATAACTTTCTATATGAGAGATGACGTTAAATTCTGGGATGGAACGCCACTTACTGCATACGACGTTGAATTTACATATTTAGCAATGGCTGATCCAAATTATGATGGAAGATACTATTCATTAGTTAGCGATTTAGTTGGATATGAAGAGTATTCACAAGGAAAAGCTGAAAACCTAGCTGGAATAAAAGTAATTGATGACTATACAATATCCTTCACATTTAAAGAAGAACTTGCTTCAAACTTACCTAATTGCTCAATGCCTATAATGCCAAAGCACTATTATGGATTTGAAAAAGGAGATATAGAAACATTAAAATCTAAGATGTTACAACCATTAGGATCAGGTGGATATAAGTTTGTAGAATATGAACCAGGTCAATATGTAAAATTTGAAGCAAATCCTGATTACTTCTTAGGTGCACCTAAGATTAAGAACTTAATATTGAAATTCGTAACTCCAGATACACAAATGGCTGAACTTGAAACTGGAAGCGTAGATGTTCTTGATTCAGTTACTAACACTGTAGAAAATCTTGAAACTATGAAGAAAATGGGCTTTGTAAAACTTAATTCATTCCTTAACAATGGTTACGCCTTCTTAGGACTTAACTTAAAAGACCCAAGATTAGCTGACAAGAATGTACGCCAAGCTTTAACTTATGGTTTAGACCGTAAAGGTTTCGTAGATTCATTCTTCCAAGGCCATGCTGTAGTATGTAATGTTCCAATTTCTCCAGTTTCATGGGCATATACAGATGGGCTTGAACAAAAACTAAATAAATATGAGTACAATCCAGACAAAGCTATTGAATTATTAGAAGAAGCTGGATGGAAAGTAGGCTCAGATGGAATAAGAGAAAAAGATGGTATGAAACTTGATTTCGTAATATCCATATATCCAGATTCAGAGTGGGTTGGACAATTAGCAGCAGTAGCAAAAGACAACTGGAGCAAGCTTGGTATCAATGTACAAATTGAATCTATGGACTTCAACTCATTGATGGATAAGGTTTATGAAGAACAGGATGTTCAGATTTGGGGTCAAGCTTGGTCATTAACTGTTGATCCAGATTCTTATGACGTATTCCACAGCAGTCAAGCAGTTGCTCCTGGTAACAATGCTGGTCAATTTATAAATAAGAGGAACGATGAGCTGCTTGAAAAAGGTAGAAGAACCCTAGATCAAGAAGAGCGTAAGAAGATATATGAAGAATGGGGCCTATTGATTAATGAAGAGTTACCATATATCTTCATATATCAGAGAGAAACTTGGAATATGGTTAATGAACGCATTAAGGGATTTGATTGTTCACCATTTGTAAGCTGGAGCTATCCACAAATATACTTGAATTTAGAAATTGAACAATAGTTAAATTAAAAATAAAAACAATATAACATAAACCCGTTTTATCGGGTTTATGTTATATTTATCTAGCTTCTTGTGACCTAATAACATAGGAGGGATAAAATGTTAAGATATATTGGACGAAGATTAATTCAGCTGATCCCTGTTGTAATTTTGATATCAATTTTGATATTCCTTATAATTAAGTTAGTTCCAGGAGATCCAGTAGGTTCGAATCTTGACCCTAGGGCTACTGTAGAGCAGAAATTGGCAGAAAGGGCTAGGCTAGGATTGGACAAACCAATTTATGTACAGTACTGGAATTGGTTAAGCCGTTCAATTAGAGGTGATTTTGGTTATTCATATATTTATAAGAGACCTGTTGTTGAGGTAATACCAAGCTTTATTAAGAACAGCTTAATATTAAACATATATGTTTACGTATTTGCCTTTATAATATCTATTCCTATCGGCATAATAACCGCAGTGAAACAGTATTCAAAAACAGATAACTTCTTTAGTGCTTTTTCTCTCTTTGGAATTTCTATGCCTACCTTCTTCTTTGGATTACTACTAATATATTTCTTTTCGGTTAAAAAACAATGGTTCCCTATAAGCGGAATGGTAACAGTGGGGAGAAATTTGGAGGGAATTGCCAAGGTCAAGGATATAATGATGCACATGATATTGCCTGGTTTAGTGTTAATTATCGGCAGTTTAGCTAGTTTGGTTAGATATACTAGGACATCCATGCTTGAAGTTATAAATCAAGATTATATCCGCACAGCTAGATCAAAAGGATTGTCTGAAAAGGTGGTAATATATAAGCATGCTTTCAGGAATGCTTTGATTCCAATAGTAACTATTGTTGGATTTACTGTGCCCTCCCTATTTTCTGGAGCAGTTATGCTTGAGACAGTTTTTAACTGGCCTGGAATAGGAAGAGTTTTAGTAGATGCTGTTAACTATAGAGATTACAATCTTATGATGGCTTTAGATATGTTTTTTGCAATATTAACTCTTTTGGGGAATTTATTAGCGGATATAGGATATGCTTTAGTAGATCCAAGGATTAAGGTAGAATAGAAGGGAGGAAGCCAAATGACTGAAAAAAAAGTTGATATAAAACAGGATAATATAGAACAAGAGATAACTGAAGAACAACACCAAATTTTAACTCCATGGAAACTTGTTAGACGTAAGTTTATGAAGAGAAAGTCCTCAGTAGTAGCCCTAATAATACTATGTGTTATCATTTTAGCTGTTGTCTTTGCTCCTGTGATTTCTAAACATGACCCATATTCATATGATTTTTCTCGAGCTAAACAACCTCCTTCCAAAGAACACATATTAGGTACTGATGAGCTTGGTAGAGATTACTTTGCAAGAGTATTATACGGTGGTAGGGTGGCATTACAAGTAGGTATATTTGCTGTTTTAATAGAGATAATAATTGGTTGCATTGTTGGAGGAATTGCTGGATACTATGGTGGTTGGATAGATAATGTATTAATGAGAATTACAGAAGTATTCATGTCTTTCCCATTTTTGCCTTTGGTTATAACCATATCTGCTATTGTTGGTACTAAAATCCCACCAGAACAAAAAATGTATCTGGTTATGATTATACTGGGACTTTTAAGCTGGCCTAGTCTTGCCAGGATTATTAGAGGACAAATACTCTCTTTAAGAGAGCAGGAATTCATTCTTGCTGCCAAAGCAATGGGAATTAGAAATTCAAAGATAATCTGGAGACATTTAATTCCAAATACTGTTGGATACATAGTTGTTAATGCTACTTTGGCAGTTGCTTCAGCAATACTACAGGAAAGTGCTCTATCCTTCCTTGGACTTGGGGTAGCACCACCAGTACCAACCTGGGGGAACCTAATCCAGTATGCTAGGGATATGTATAACTTACAACACCGTCCATGGCTATGGATACCACCAGGTTTGTGTATATTTGCTACAGTAATGTGCATCAACTTAATTGGGGATGGTCTGCGTGATGCTATAGACCCAAAATCTAAGTAGAGGAGGATAGAAGATGGGTAATTTATTGGAAGTAAAGGATTTAAGAACATACTTTTATACTGATGATGGAGTGGTTAAAGCGGTAGATGGAGTTGAATTTGAAGTAAAAGCTGGGGAAACCATAGGTATTGTTGGAGAATCAGGTTGTGGTAAGAGTATAACTGCCATGTCTATATTGCGTTTAATTCAGAGCCCTCCAGGCAAGATCGTAAGCGGAGAGATTTTGTTTGAAGGAGAGGACCTTGTAAAGGTATCTGAAAAGCGCATTAGAGAAATAAGAGGAAATAGTATATCCATGATATTTCAGGAGCCTATGACTTCTTTAAATCCTGTATTCACTGCTGGATATCAGATAGAAGAAATTTTGAAGCTTCATCAGAATTTAGATGAGAAAGAAGCTCGTGAAAAGGCTATTGAGATGATAAGAATGGTAGGAATTCCCAACCCAGAGAGGATAGCTGATGAATATCCCCATCAACTATCTGGAGGAATGAGACAAAGAATAATGATTGCTATGGCTTTGGCTTGTAGGCCTAAGATGCTCATAGCTGATGAGCCTACTACAGCCTTAGATGTTACTATACAAGCACAGATTCTAGATCTTATGAATGATCTTAAGGAAAAATTGAATACATCCATTATGTTAATAACCCATGACTTAGGTGTTATAGCAGAAATGGCTGATCACGTAATCGTCATGTATTCAGGTAAGGTAGTGGAAGATGCACCTACTATAGAGTTGTTTGAAAATCCAAAACATCCTTATACAATTGGACTTATGTCATCTATTCCTTCACTAGCAAAAGAAGGACAAAGGCTTGAGACTATTCCTGGTGTAGTACCTAATCCTCTATATTTGCCAAAAGGATGTTATTTCCATCCTAGATGTAAGTATGCAACTAGTGAGTGTAGAGAGGTTCAACCAGAGTTAGTTGAAATAGCCCCCGGACATAAGTCAGCTTGCCTAAGGGCTCAGGAGGTGTCTCGCTAATGAGTGAAGTTTTGTTGGAAGTAAAGAATTTGAAGAAATATTTTCCTATAACTAAGGGTTTTTTCAGGAAAAAGGTAGGAGAAGTTAAAGCAGTAGATGACGTTTCCCTTTTCATTAAGGAAGGAGAAACTTTAGGCATAGTAGGAGAATCAGGATGTGGTAAATCCACCCTAGGAAGAACTATATTGAGATTATATGAACCTACAGAAGGGCAAATCAGCTTTAGAGGTAAGGATGTATTAAATACTTCAAATGAAGAGATGAAGAATTTAAGAAAAGAAATGCAGGTTGTTTTTCAGGACCCCTATAGTTCCTTAAATCCAAGAATGACAGTCTTCAGAATAGTAAGCGAAGCTTTACTAGAACATGGAATGTTTAAAAGAGGGAAAGAATTAGAAGATTATGTATTGGATATAATGGGAAAATGCGGACTATCAAAATATCACATGAATAGATATCCTCATGAATTTTCAGGAGGACAAAGACAGCGTATAGGTATTGCTAGGGCATTAGCATTGAATCCATCCTTTATAGTAGCAGATGAGCCAGTATCCGCTTTAGACGTATCAATTCAATCACAAATACTTAACTTGTTTAATGATTTGCAGCAGGAGTATAATATTTCATATATGTTCATATCTCACGATTTAAGTGTTGTGAGATACATAAGCCACAGGGTTGGAGTAATGTATCTTGGCTCAATGGTGGAATTAGCTGATAAAAAGTCGCTCTTTGATAGCCCTAAGCATCCATACACGCAAGCTTTGCTTTCAGCTGTACCTGAACCTGACCCAAGAAGGAAAAAAGAGAGAATAATACTTGAAGGTGACATACCAAGTCCAGCTAATCCGCCTTCAGGTTGCAAATTCCACACTCGCTGTATTTATGCGAAAGATATCTGTAAAGAACAAGTACCAGAATTTAGAGATTTGGGAGGAAATCATTTTGTCGCGTGCCACTTTGCCAAATGATAAAAGAAAATATGATAAGATAGACATTAAAGAACGTGAAAGAGAACTGAAAAGAGAAATTGATAGGAAAAATGCAGAGGAACCATATGAATTCACTATAAAGGATATTCTGGCAATGATTATAGCAGCTTATCAATTGATAATGCCTATAGTGCTAATTGGAGTTATCGTTTTGATAGTAGTCGCTTTTATATTCCTAAAATTATACACATAGACTTAAAGAGTAAACATGATGAGCTCATAAGAGCTCGTCATGTTTACATTATATAAAGGTGAATAATAATACATAAAAAATTTATTGACACTATAGAATAAAATGCTATAATTAAAGAGTGAGAATAATAACATGCGGGAGTGGCGGAATTGGCAGACGCGCTAGACTTAGGATCTAGTGCCAGACGGCGTGGGGGTTCAAGTCCTCTCTCCCGCACCATTTTTTAAACCAGTGGTTAAACCATTGGTTTTTTCGTTATTTATAAAAAGTTATAATATACATAACTAAGATTGATAATACTCTTTTATATGATATAATTTTTATGGTATAATAAATTAGCTTATGCTGGAATTAATAAATACGTTAGGAGAGGAGCATATAAATGGAATTTGCGTTAAAAAATAAAGAGAATAATAGAGCATGTTTTAACATTGAAATTACAGAAGAAGAATTTGAAAAGGCTATTCAAAAAGCTTACTTAAAAAATAGAAATAAATTTAACATACCAGGTTTTAGAAAAGGAAAAGCTCCAAGAAAGATAATTGAATTGAATTACGGCGAAGGCATATTCTATGAAGATGCTTTAAATATCATCTTACCACAAGCTTATGAAGAGGCTGTAGAAAGCTTAGAGCTTGAGCCAGTGGATTCTCCTGAAGTAGATATTGAACAATTAGAAAAGGGTAAACCAGTTATTTTAAAAATAGAAGTAACTATAAAGCCAGAGGTTAAGTTAGGAAATTATAAGAGTATAGAAGTAGAAAAAGTTGAATATAATGTTACGGATGAAGATGTAGAAAGGGAATTAAAGGCTATTCAAGAAAAGAATGCTAGAATTGTTGATGCTTCAGATAGAGAAATTAAAGAAGGGGATATAGTTACAATAGACTTTAAAGGATTTATAGATGGAGAGCAGTTTGAAGGAGGAACTGCTGAAAATCAGAGATTAGAAATTGGATCTAATACTTTCGTTCAAGGATTTGAAGAACAATTGATAGGAAAGAAAAAAGGGGATAAAGTAGACGTAAAGGTTACTTTCCCAGAAGATTATTTTAACGAGAATCTTAGAGGGAAAGAAGCCACCTTTGAAGTAGTTATACATGAGGTAAAGGAAAAAGAGTTACCAAAGCTAGATGATGAATTTGCAAAAGATGTAAGCGAATTCGATACATTAGAAGAATATAAAAACAGCATAAGAGAGCGTTTAGAAAAAGAAGCAAAGGATAGAGAAAAGATAGAATTTGAAAACAAACTAGTGGATAAAGTAGTAGAAGAGGCTGAAGTGGATATTCCAGAAGCTATGATAGAGCACCAAATTGAGCATGAAATCGATGATTTTAATTACAGATTAAGACTTCAAGGATTAGATATAGATCAGTATTTAAATCTAACCAATTCCAAATTAGAAGATTTAAAGAAGCAGATTAGACCTTTAGCGGAAAAGAGGGTAAAAACTGATTTAGTTCTTGAAGCTATAGGCAAGAAAGAGAATATAAAGGTTACAGAAGAGGATATTGATAAGGAATTGGAAAGAATAGCTAAGGAATACAATCAAGAAGATGTTGACAAATTTAAAGAAAATATGAAAAAAGGAGATTTATCATTTTTAGAAGCGGGTATAATGAGAGATAAGATAATTGATTTGCTAGTAAGCAATGCTAAGATCATTTAGGAGGGATAACTAATGGCATTAGTGCCAATTGTAGTAGAACAGACTAATAGGGGTGAAAGATCCTACGATATATATTCTAGATTATTGAAGGAAAGAATAATCTTTCTAGGAGATGAAATCAATAATGTGACAGCCAATCTAGTAGTAGCACAACTCCTATTTCTAGAAGCTGAAGATCCAGATAAGGATATACAACTTTATATAAATAGTCCAGGCGGTTCTGTTAGCGCTGGATTTGCAATATATGATACAATGCAATATATAAAACCTGATGTATCAACTATTTGCATAGGTATGGCAGCTAGTATGGGAGCATTTTTGCTTGCAGCTGGTGCCAAAGGTAAAAGATTTGCACTTCCAAATGCTGATATAATGATTCATCAACCTTTAGGAGGAGCTCGTGGCCAGGCTGAAGACATTAGAATACATGCTGAAAAGATATTGCAAACTAGAGAATTGATAAATAAAATATTAAGCGAAAGAACAGGTCAGCCTCTAGAGAAAATAAGAAGGGATACAGATAGAGATTTCTTTATGACAGCAGAGCAAGCTAAAGAATACGGTATAATAGACGAAGTAATAACTACTAGAAAGTTAAATAAGTAATTAAGTGAGGTGTGGTAATGTCAAAACATGATGACAAGCAGCTTAGATGCTCTTTTTGCGGCAAGTCACAGGATCAGGTACGCAGACTTATAGCAGGACCTAATGTGTTTATTTGTGATGAATGCATTGAACTTTGTCAAGAAATAATCAATGAAGAGTTTATAGAAAATTATGATGAAGAGCTTAGAGAATTGCCTGTACCAAGCATGATCAAGGAAACCTTGGATGAATATGTGGTTAGGCAGGAAAGAGCAAAAAGAGTATTAGCTGTTGCAGTATATAATCATTATAAGAGAATTAATAAAAAATTGCCTAAGTCAGGTGATGTTGAGCTCCAAAAAAGCAATATAATAATGATTGGGCCAACAGGGTCAGGAAAAACTTTGCTTGCTCAAACATTAGCTAAAATATTAAATGTTCCTTTTGCAATTGCAGATGCTACATCTTTAACTGAAGCTGGTTATGTAGGTGAAGATGTTGAGAACATCATTTTGAAACTAATTCAAGCGGCAGATTATGATATAGAGAGAGCAGAAAAAGGTATAGTTTATATAGATGAAATCGATAAGATAGCTCGTAAATCAGAAAATCCTTCTATCACACGTGATGTAAGTGGAGAAGGAGTTCAACAAGCTTTGCTTAAAATCCTTGAAGGGACTATCGCAAACGTACCTCCACAAGGAGGAAGAAAGCATCCTCATCAAGAGTTTATACAAGTGGATACTACCAATATATTGTTTATAGTTGGCGGAGCCTTTGATGGGATAGAGAAGATAATACAGAACAGAATAGGATCCAAAGCCATGGGATTTGGAGCTGATATAAAGAGTAAAACAAGTGAATCCACTAGCGAACTTTTAAAGAAAATTCAGCCAGAAGATCTACTTAAGTATGGTTTGATTCCAGAATTTGTTGGTAGATTGCCAATAATCGTTACATTGGAAGAACTTGATGAAGATGCTCTGGTAGATATTCTGGTAGAACCTAAGAATGCGCTAGTTAAGCAGTACAAGGAACTATTTAAAATGGATGATGTAGAACTAGAATTTGAAGAAGAAGCTCTAAGAGCTATTGCTAGAAAAGCAATAGAGAGAAAAACTGGAGCAAGAGGATTGCGTAGTATCTTAGAAGAAAGGCTTTTAGATATAATGTATGAAATTCCTTCAAGGAAGGATATTGAAAAGTGTTTAATCACTAAGGAAACTATAGAATCAGGGGCAGAACCTACTTTGGTTCTTTCTGATAAGAAGTCTAAAAATAAGGCACGCAAAAAAAACAATGAAGAATCCGTTTCTTAGAAAGGCTCACTTACGTGGGCCTTTTTTGTAACATAGCAAATAGAAAGTTCTAGTGGCAAAATACAAAGGACCAATTTTTATGCAATGATAGGGTCCAGTAAAAGGAGTGAAGCTATGGATAAAGGACTTTATGATGTAAAAAGAAGGACTATCCCTCTCATACCATTAAGAGGAATGTCTGTTTTTCCTCATATGGTTATTCATTTTGATGTAGGTAGGCAAAAATCCATAAATGCATTGGACAGCTCAATGGTAAATGATTCTCATATATTCTTGTGTACACAGAAAGATGCCAAAATCGAGGATCCAACCTATGAAGAATTCTATCATGTAGGGACTGTTTGCAAGATAAAACAGATGTTGAAACTGCCAGGTGGAAGCATAAGGGTATTGGTAGAGGGTATAAACCGAGGGAAGATTGTTAATATAGTTAAGGAAGATGAATATTTTGAAGCTGATATAGATGAATATACCTATGATCCTGATAAAGTTGTCGTTGATAATGAAATGAAAGCAGCTATGAGGCTAGTCATAAACGATTTTGAAGAATATTTAAGATTAAATAATAGGGTAGCTGCAGATGTACTATTGATAGTAGAGGATATAGAGGATCCAGGTAGATTGGCAGATGTTATCTCCTCCTACATAAACTTTAAAACCGAAACCCATCAAAAAATACTTGAGACTTTTGACTTTTATGAAAGGCTAGAACTTCTTCATCAACTGTTAATTGAGGAAATTGAGCTGTTGAGAATAGAGGAGAGAATAAATCAGCGCGTTAGAACTCAGATATCTAAACTACAAAAAGAATATTTTCTTAAAGAACAGTTAAGAGCAATTCAGAAGGAATTAGGAGAAGATGATGGAATAGATAAAGAAATAGAAGAGTATAGAGAGAAAATTGAAGAAGCAAAGATGCCAGATGTAGCAAAAGAAAAGGCTTTAAAAGAAGTTGAAAAGCTTGAAATGATATCAGACCATTCGCCAGAAGCTACTGTTATACGCAATTATCTAGATTGGCTATTAGAGCTTCCATGGTCTAAGGAAACTAAGGAAAAAACAGATATCAAAAGAGCTCGTGAAATATTGAATAGAGATCATTATGGGCTTTATGATGTTAAGGAAAGAATTTTGGAGTTCATAGCTATAAGGAAACTTACCAAAGAGATAAAAGGGCCTATTCTATGTTTGTTGGGGCCACCGGGAGTAGGGAAAACATCAATTGCAAGGTCAATTGCTGAATCCCTTAACAGAAAGTTTGTAAGGATGTCCTTAGGTGGAGTACAGGATGAAGCTGAGTTACGTGGCCACAGAAGAACTTATGTAGGTGCAATGCCAGGTAGGGTCATTTCTCTAATAAGAAGAGCAGGCACACGAAATCCAGTATTTTTATTGGATGAAATTGATAAGCTAAGCAGCAGCTTTAGAGGAGATCCAGCAAGTGCATTATTAGAGATACTGGATCCCGAACAGAATAAGGAGTTTTCTGACCACTATATTGATGTGCCCTTTGACTTATCAAGAGTATTGTTCATTACTACAGCTAACAGCACTAGTACAATTCCTGCTCCATTATTGGACAGAATGGAAATTATAAGAATTAGTGGATATACAGAAGAGGAAAAGGTGAAGATTGCAATAAACCATCTAATTCCAAAACAGATGAAAGCTCATGGATTAAAGGAGAAAAACTTAAATATATCAGAAAACGCAGTTAGAAAGATAATAAATGAGTATACTAGAGAAGCAGGAGTTAGAGAGCTAGAAAGGAATATAGCTACAATATGTAGAAAGGTTGCTAAAAACATTGTAGAGTCAAAGCAAACTTCCATAAGAATCAACAAAGATAATATCCCAAAATATTTAGGTAAAGAAAAGTATCTACCTGATGTGGCTGAAAAAGAAAATCAAGTTGGTGTAGCGACAGGATTGGCTTGGACACCCTTTGGAGGGGAGACTCTTTCCATTGAAGTTAATTGCATGAAAGGAACTGGAAAACTGCAGCTAACAGGAAAATTAGGAGATGTGATGAAAGAATCTGCCATGGCAGGTATTAGCTATATCAGGGCTAATTCTGATATGCTTGGTATAGATAGCAATTTCTATAAGGAGATGGATATACATGTTCACGTACCAGAAGGTGCCATTCCTAAAGATGGTCCATCAGCAGGCATAACCATGGCTACTGCAGCTATATCTGCACTGACAAACAGACCGGTCAATAAGGATGTAGCTATGACTGGAGAAATCACCCTAAGGGGAAGAGTTTTACCAGTTGGTGGGATCAAGGAAAAAGTGTTAGCAGCCAACAGAATTGGAATCAAGAAGGTCATATTGCCTTATGAAAACAGCAGAGATCTTCAAGATATTCCAAACAGAATTAAAAAGAACATAGAATTCGTATTGGTGAAAAGTATGGATGAAGTTTTAGAACATGCATTAATGAAAGAGGAAGAAGGCCATGAAGATACTGAAAGCTGAACTGGAAAAAATAGCTGTTGAAAAGACCCAATATCCCAGTGGGGACTTGCCAGAAATTGTTCTTGCTGGCAGGTCAAATGTGGGGAAATCCAATTTTATAAATTCTATGGTTAACAGAAACAATCTAGCTAAAACAAGCAGCAAACCCGGTAAAACAAGGACTATAAATTTTTATAAGATCAATGATAAATTTAGATTGGTAGATTTACCGGGCTATGGTTATGCAAAGGTTTCAAAACAAGAAAAAGATAAATGGGGTCGCATTATTGAAGAATACCTAAATTCAAGGGAAAATATAAAGGAGATCATACTTTTAGTGGATATTAGGCATGAGCCTACTGAATTGGACGTGATCATGTATAATTGGATTAAGTCCTATAATTATAGGGGACTGGTTGTAGCTACAAAGGCAGATAAAATTTCTAAAGGAAAATTCCAGAAGCACATCAAGATAATAAGAGATAAATTAGGTATAGAAAATCCTGAATTGATCATACCGTATTCATCGATTACAAAGATAAATAAGGATAAGGTATGGGCTTTAATTGGTGAAATATTAAATAAAGAACAGCCATCCTAGTTGAATGGCTGTTCTTTACTTTTTATTCTTCCTTTTCAAATTCATCTTTTGAAGCTCCGCATATTGGGCAAACCCAATCATCTGGTAATTCTTCAAAAGGTGTACCTGGTTCTATACCGTTATCTGGATCGCCAACTTCAGGATCATAAACGTATCCGCAAGGACCACAAACGTATCTGTCCATACAAATATCTCCTTTCATATGTACTTTTTATACATATTACCCATTTATAAATATTTAAAACCAATATCACAAAAATTTGTTAAAATAGTAAGTGGTGTTATAAATAAATGTTTTTATTATGGGTTAAGTAAAACATATATGGGTAAAATTAATAATAGAAAAAATAATAGGATAGGCGTGAGTTAGGAGATGGCGTTGATATTCAAAGGATCCGTGTGTAGTAATTTAGCTGATGTAAAGGTTTTTATAGAGAAAGCACTAAATAACTTAAGAAAAGTCATTTGCGATGAGGATCTAATGTTTGACATCAGGCTTATAGTAAATGAGCTGATTGTTAATGGGGTTATACATGGTAACTGTTGCGATATCAGTAAAAATGTATATCTATTGCTGGATGTGGAAGAGGATTATGTGAAAATAGAAGTGGTAGATGAAGGAAATGGTATAGATTATGACATTTCCACCTATAATCCCCAGGAGCTGAAGTGTTGCGGAAGAGGGCTTGTTATTGTAGACAGATTATCTGATGAGTTTTACATTGACAGAAATAGAGTGGTTGCGGTTAAGCACATAACTTAATAATCAAAATGATATGATAATGATATGACAGGGATACCCTGTCATATATTTTGTTGTAAATATGATATATATTGTGATAAAATTGCTTTGGTAAACATTAAATCTAGTTTAGAACAGGAAGTGATAAGAGTTCATGAAAGTAATAAGAGATGATATTAGAAATATAGCTATAATCGCTCACGTAGATCATGGAAAAACTACTCTAGTAGACTGCTTATTAAGGCAAAGTGGTATATTTAGGGAAAATCAAGCTGTTGAAGAGAGGATAATGGATTCCAATGAAATAGAAAGAGAGAGAGGCATAACCATCCTTGCTAAGAATACAGCAATTCATTACAATGGAGTGAAGATAAATATAGTGGATACTCCTGGTCATGCTGATTTCGGCGGAGAGGTAGAAAGAGTTTTAAAGATGGTAGATGGGGTAATATTAGTTGTAGATGCTTATGAGGGACCAATGCCTCAGACAAGATTTGTACTAAAAAAAGCAATAGAATTGGATCTGCCAGCTGTTATCTGTATCAATAAAATTGACAGAACTGAAGCCAGACCTAAAGAAGTAGTTGATGAGGTATTGGATTTGTTTATAGAGCTAGGAGCTAGTGAGAAATATTTGGATTCTCCTTGCGTGTTTGCTTCAGCTAAGGAAGGATATGCTACTTACGATTTAAATACGAAAAAAAGTGACATGAAAGATTTATTTGAAGCTATAATAAAATATATTCCTGCCCCAGAAGGAGACATTGATGAGCCTTTACAGGTGTTGATTTCTACTATTGATTATAACGATTATGTAGGCAGAATAGGAATTGGAAAAGTTGAAAGGGGTAAAATAAAGGTAAATCAAGAGGTCATAATAGTAAACGAGAAGAAAATAGGATATCAAAATAAGGTTAAGATTACAAATATATATGAGTTTGAAGGTCTGAAAAGGGTAGAAGTTGACGAAGCAGCTATGGGAAGTATAATTGCAGTAACAGGAGTTGAGGGGATTCATATAGGAGATACAATATGCCATGTGGACCATCCAGAGCCTATTTCCTTCGTGCAGATATCTGAACCCACTATAGCTATGACCTTTTCAGTTAATGACAGCCCTTTTGCAGGCAGAGAGGGGAAATTCGTAACATCAAGGCAATTGAGAAACAGACTTTTTAAGGAATTGCAAACCGATGTAAGCTTAAGGGTAGAGGAAACAGATTCTACAGATGCCTTTAAAGTATCTGGAAGAGGTGAATTGCACCTTTCAGTTTTAATTGAGAAGATGAGAAGAGAAGGTTATGAGTTTCAAGTATCTAAGCCGGTAGTATTGTATAAATACGATGAAAAGGGTAGGAAGCTTGAGCCCATGGAAAAGGTATATATAGACGTTACAGAAGAATATATTGGGGCAGTTATAGAAAAGTTAGGTAGAAGAAAGGGCGAGCTCATCAGCATGTCTGAAGCAAAGGGAGGATATGTTAGGCTGATATTCTCCGTGCCAGCAAGAGGATTGATTGGTTACAGTCAAGAATTTATGACGGATACAAAGGGAAATGGTATTTTAAATTCAGTTTTCGATGGATATGAGCCCTACAAAGGAGATATACCTAAAAGGAAAGAAGGTTCTCTCATTTCCTACGAAACTGGAGAAGCAACTACCTATGGCCTCTATCAAGCTCAAGAAAGAGGGGTGCTATTTATATCTCCAGGAACTGAAGTGTATGAAGGAATGGTTATTGGCGCAAATCCAAAGGGCCTCGATATAGAAGTAAACGTATGTAAAAGGAAACATCAGACCAATATAAGAGCTGCAGGTTCTGATGATGCACTAAAGCTATCACCTCCAAGAAAGATGACCTTAGAAGAAGCCCTTGAGTTTATAGAAGAAGATGAGCTTGTTGAAATAACTCCTGAAAACATAAGAATAAGGAAAAAGATATTGGATTCAAATAAGAGATACAAGTCCAAAAAGAACAGCTAAATTAAATGGTTTTTCTCAAGATTGTTATCACCTATATTATGGTTGGTAGGATAAAAAAATATATTAGGGGATAAAATATCCTAAGAGGTGATAATCTTGAGAAATAAGTTTTATTTAGTTTTAGCTATTATCATAACTATTCTATTATCATCTTGTATGAGATCAAACGACAAAGGTAAGGAGATAGAGAAAAAGGAAAAGGCTCCTGAAACTTTATCAAAGGTATCAGAAAGCTTGGATAACCTTTTAATGGCAATAGATTCAATTGAAGAGTTGATGAAATTATCAGAATCAGAATTCCAAGCCATTAACTCAAAGGACCAAGAATCTGAGAAAAAGGATGAGCAGAATAAGGAACAATCTAGTGAAGGAAGCCAACAGAATGGTCAGCAACAAAACCAAGGTCAACAAAATCAAGGTCAAAATAATGAGAAACAGCGCCCTAGGACTAAAGATGAGGAGCTAATTATGAGATGGAAGAAAATAGACAAGGACCTTGAAGAGATTCACAAGAGCTGGAACAGCTATGAGGTAGAGGCTATTGATAAGGGAGTAACAGCTGAAAAAGGGGATGAATTCAAAAGGAATTTAAATTCCTTAACTGTTGCTGTTGAAAATAGGGATATAGCTAGCATTTTAGATACTGCTAGTAAAGCTTTTAACTCCTTATCAACCTTTTTTGACCTATACAAAGACGAAGTAAGAGGAGAGCTATCTAGAGTAAAGTATTCTGTGCACCAAGCTTTTATATTGGCTCAAAATGCCAATAAGGAAGAGGCAAATAAGCTATTGACAGAAACTCAAGAACCTATCTCCCGAATGAGGCAGAAATTAAAAGAGGATAAAATGAAGGATTTAGAAAAGTTATCCTTGGCAATAACTGATATGCAAAAGGCATTGGATAGCAATAGTATAGAACTGTTAAAGATCAAAAGAGACATAGCTATAGAGAATATAAAATTACTACAAGAATAGTAGTATATCATAAAGGGGGATAATAATGAAAGTTGAAGCTATTAGGCAATATTTTATATTAAATGGAGAGCTAATGTCAACTTCTCATTCGGAAGCATTCCGAAAAATTAAGGAACCGGTTATTTATGAGGTAATTAGGGTAATACAAGGAGTGCCCTTATTTTTAGAAGATCATCTGGAGAGGATGAAAAAATCAGCAGAGCTAGTAGGTGTTTGCCTTCATAGGGATGATGAAGATATCCAAAAGGACATAGTGAGATTGATAGAGGCAAATGAAGAGGGAAATCTAAATGTAAAGCTTCTCTATAGCAGTTCTGAAGGAAATCCAATGCTATTTGCATATTTCATAAAAAGCTTCTATCCTCCAGAGGAATACTATAAAGAAGGTATACACACCATATTGTTTAACTATGAAAGGGAGAATCCCAACGCCAAGGTACAGAGAAGTTCCTTTAAAGAACAAATTAATGAGGAGCTTGAAAAGAACAAAGCCTTTGAAGCCCTATTAGTTAACAGCAATGGGTATGTAACAGAAGGCAGTAGGTCCAATATATTTTTTGTAAAGGGAGATAAAATATACACTGCACCTAAAGGAACAGTTCTATTAGGGATAACTAGAAAATATATATTGGAAGTGTGTAATGAATTAAATATAGAGGTAGTAGAAGAAAATATCCATGTTAATGACATACCCCATTTAGAGGGAGCATTTATGTCAGGCACCTCGGTTAATGTGCTTCCTATATCTAGCATTAATGACATAAAGCTTGATTCTGTTAACAATCCCATAATTAAAAAAGTAAGTGATGGATATATAAGTAAAATGAAATCCTATATTGAGAGCAAAACCTTGTAGAAAAACTACAAGGTTTTTTTGTATCAATTTTTATTGACAGTAATACAATATTAGTGTACTATATAAGTAATACACAAACACACCTGTATGGAGGTGAAGTAATGGAATTTAATAGCAATCAGCCTATATATATTCAGATAATGAGTTTATTAAAGAGCAAGATAGCCTCAGGTGAAATAAGTGGAGGTGATAAATTGCCATCGGTAAGGGAATTGTCAAAGGAATTAAAAGTGAATCCCAATACAATTCAAAGGGCCTATCAAGAGTTGGAAAGAGAAGGGATTGTGTTTACTCAAAGAGGTATGGGGACTTATGTAACAGAGAATATAGAAGCAATTAGAAGTTTGAAGATGAATATGGCAGAAGAGATAATAGATAAGTTCTTTATGGATATGAAAAGGCTGGGATTTGATATGGATGAAATAAAAAGGATATTTATAGAATGGATTGAAAAGGAGGATAGATAATGAATAATATAGTTGAGATTAAGAATTTAACCAAAAAGTACTCCAACAAGGTAGCTTTAAACAATATTAGTTTAAGTATAGAAGAAGGTAAAGTAGTAGGAATTCTAGGACCAAACGGAAGTGGAAAGACCACTTTGATAAAAATACTAACAGGGCTTTTAAGGCAAACTAGTGGAGAAGTTCTAATAGATGGACATAAGATAGGAGTATACACAAAAAGAGTAGTCTCCTATTTACCTGATAGAAACTTTCTATACAAATGGATGAAAATAGAAGATGCTATGAATCTGTACAAGGATTTTTATTCTGATTTTGATGAAAAGAAATTCAATGATATTTTGTCCTTTATGAAGTTAGATAAAAACATGAAAATAGAATCCCTTTCAAAGGGAATGCATGAAAAGCTAAATCTATCCTTGGTGTTAGCAAGGAATGCTAAGCTTTATATACTAGATGAACCTATAGCAGGGGTAGATCCAGTTGCTAGGGATCAGATTTTAGATGCCATTATAAATAACTATAACGAAAAAAGCTCAATGATAATAACAACCCATCTAGTTAGAGATATGGAAAACATTTTAGATGAAGTAGTATTTTTAAAGGAAGGCAACGTAATTCTTCAAGGTGGTGCTGAAGATCTAAGAGAGGAAAAGGGCAAGCAAATAGATGATATATATAAAGAGATATTTGGAGAATAAGGAGGGATTTATGAATGTTTAAATATATGAAGTATGAAATAAGAGGAACCTATAGATATATATTAGGTGTATTGGCCTTGGTGTTAGCACTCACTGCTGCTCTATATTATTATATTGGCCGTCCATCAATAGAAACATCAAATATAAGTCGGATATTTGTTGCTCTATCAGTATTAATATTGTTCGGTACAGGCCTTTCCACATTCCTATATATAGTAGGGTCTTTTAGAAAGGAACTTTATGAAGATACAGGATATCTAACTTTTACTTTACCTTTAACAGGAAACCAAATAGTGGGAGCTAAACTTGTTGTAGCATCCTTATGGTTTATAGCTTTAGGAGTTATAATTGGAATATACAATATGGCCTTGGTATTGATATTTGCGCCTGCTGAAGTGAATATTTCAGAGCTGTTTTCAAAACTATTTGATATAATATCCATAAGGCATATATTGTTCTTTATAATATCTTCTATTTTTAGCATAGTCAATATGCTAGTAATAGTATACTTTTCAATGGCCATTAGTAGGGTTACCTTTAGAAACAAAAGGATAGGTGGGATGTGGTTTATAATATTTATAGTAATAAGCGCAGTGTTTGCCTATAGCATAGCATATATTTCTGCAACCTTTCCTTATTATATAGATTTAGATACCTTTAAAATAGGAACTATGGATAAACTAAACAGATTTTATATGGAATTTAATGATAGCAATATTACAATAGGTGCTAATACTAGTGGCTTAACAATAAATATAGCAGCAACGATTTACAGCATAGTAGCAACAGCTGGCCTATTCTTAGCAACTGGCTATTTAATAGACAAAAAGATAGACCTATAAAATCCCCATATTGGGGATTTTATATTTTTAGCCCGATTCAAATCTGGTTGATTTTGGTAGTTGTGTCAGGTACTATAAAAGTAAATATTATAAATAGTTAATGTTGAATTATTTAAAGGGGAGTAGCTTTATCATGAAAAATAAAGGGATATTAGTTTTTTGGATTATATTCATAATATCTATCTTTATTGTGGCTGCCTTTATTTATAATGATAGAACTAAACTAAAGGAATTGACTACAGAGGAAAAGTTAGAAGATTTTAGGTATATGTATCATATACTTGAAGAAAATTATCCTCATTTTCATGAAGTAAAAGAAATGTACAACTGGGATTGGTTAGCCCATAAAGAATATTACGAAAAGAAAATAGCAGAAACAGAAAACAATATGGAATTTTATAATGAAATCGATTCTATTTTAAGAATGTTACAAGATGGGCATACTGGGGTGGTATCTCCTAAATTTTATTATTCTGCATTTTACGGTTATAAAGAAGCTAAAGAAAAGGATGAATGGGGATATGAATTGTTTAAACCATGGGCGGATATATGGCTATCAGCAGAGAAAAAGTATAGAGGTTGGTATGAGCTTTTTAGGGAAAAATATCCACACTTTTATAATAGTGAACCAGAAGAAGTTCCTGAGATGATAAAAGCAGAATATAAAAATAATGTTGTGACTGAAATTATAGAAGATGAAAAGATAGCATATTTGAAAATAAAATCTTTTTCTGTAGACTCAACTGAAGAAATTGTGAATTTTTTAAAATCTGTTAAAGATTATCCTTATTTAGTTATTGATATTATGGATAATCCGGGAGGCAGTGATTCTAATTGGTATAAAATGGTGAACCTTTTATTAAATGAGAACAAAAAAGTGGAATACAATATCTTAGTAAGAGGAGGAGAGTATTCAAAACAGTTTCTTGAATCCAAAGTATACTCTAATTTTAACAAAGAAGATATTACTAAATGTCCCTATTATAATGAGCTGCCAGATTATGTAAAGAAAAATTTCAAGTATTATCTTTGGAAAAATGAACAGTTTTATTCTAAAGAACACTCTTTGGGATTCAATGGAGATATTTATTTATTGGTGAATGGTGGAACCGCTTCATCAGCAGATCATTTAGTACATGTTTTTAAACAAACTAATTTAGGAACAATAGTAGGTAGTACAACTGGAGGTGTGGGAGTAGGAGTAGCTCCATGGGTAATTTCATTACCAAATAGTGGGCTTATAGTTAGATTTGAAGGACAGATAGGTCTAAATGAAGATGGCACTTCCAATTTCAAAGGGACTAAACCCGATATAGAAATTCAAGAAGTTCCAGGTGAAGATTACAACAAAAAAGTAATACAAGAAACTATAAATATTATTTATTCTAAGGAAAGTGGCAGCATATAGATCACAAATATATATTTCTAAATAAAAATGGATTAAGAATTATATGCATAACACAAGCCCATATTGTATATAGATATTAGGTAAATTAAATATCATAATGGGGGAATAACATGACAAAGAGATTATCACTATCAATTATAAGCTTTTTTGTTTTTCTTATATTGTTTATTGGGATAATAATCATAAGTGAATACAGGAATATGGATAATCTTAAAGTTGAGTATCCTACCATATCTGAGAAAGTATATGACTACAGAAAATCCATTCTCAGAATATGGGCTATCAACTTAGTGCTTAAATTTTTAATCCCTCTTTTGTTTCTCATTACTGGGATATCAAAAAGGATAGAGATATTAGCAGGAGGAAATGGAAGAGGTTTGTTTTTAACTGGAGTTATATATGTAGCAATCTATTCAATAATCGATTTTTTGATATATTTGCCTACAAGCTATTATGCTAGTTTCATATTAGGCCATAGGTTTGGTATATCAAATCAAACCTTATATAGGTGGCTGGAGATAAGCTTAAAGAATCTTGCTTTAAATACCCTAGTCCTTGGGCTATTAATCTGGTTTCCCTATTACATTATAAGAATAAGTCCAAATCGTTGGTGGCTCTATTTAGGGCTTCTTGCTATACCTGTAATTGTATTTATTACATTCATTTCTCCTACCTATGTTGACCCTATATTCAACAAATATACATCCCTAGAAGATGAGGAGCTAATGAGGGATATAAAGGAACTACTAAATAAAGCTGGAGTTGGAGATGCTAAGATTTATCAAGTGGATAAAAGCAGAGATACCAAAACAATGAATGCCTATATGACAGGAGTTTTTTCTTCTAAAAGGATAGTCTTATGGGATACCACTATTAATAATTTGGAAAAGGAAGAGGTATTATCCATCAGCGCCCATGAAATAGGCCATTATGTAAGAGGGCATATATGGAAAGGCATAGTATTAAGCGGCTTAGGTGCAATACTTATAATGTATTTGTTATATATAACTTCCAATTGGATTCTCATGAATTCCGATGGTAGCTTTGGTTTTAGGAAGCTATATGATATGGCATCTTTACCGTTGATTATACTGGTATTGAATTTTTACATGTTTTTTGCAAATCCAATTATGAACTTTGTATCCAGGCAAATGGAAAGGGAAGCAGATGCCTATGAGATAAATTTGACTAAAAATAGAGAAGCTGCTATTTCAGCTATGATAAAGCTAAGAGAAGGTAATTTAAGTATTCCTCGACCAAGCAGGATATATAAAATATGGTACTATACCCATCCGCCTGTCGAGGAAAGAATTGAATTCTTTGAAAATGTTAAGATTCAAGAAGATAATCCTTAAGCCCATTATTTGAATTAAGCCTTCTTATTTTATTCAAGGCTTTATTTTCTATCTGTCTTATTCTTTCACGGGTTAAATTGTATTTATTGCCTATGGCTTCTAAGGTCATAGGTTCTTTTCCGTTTAACCCGAATCTAAGCTCTAATACTTCTCTTTCTTTTGGAGTTAATGAGTTGAGTATGTTTTGGATTTGTTCCTTCAAGTCGTGGGAAATTATTATGTCTTCAATGGAGTCATCTTGACAGGGAATATAATCTTGAAGTTCGACATAATTTTCATCTGGATCTATATTGGTGACTGAGTTTAAAGAGGTAAAATAGGAATAGTTGATCTTGTAGGAGTTAATGGCTTGATATTCTTGTTCGGTTATGTTGGTTTGATTGCATAAGACTTCCACATCAATTTCCTCATTTTGCGTTAGGAAGCTGTTTTCAATGCGTGAAATAGTGCTTAATTTTTCATAGATATATGCCGGCAAGCGTATTAAGTAGCCATTGTTCATTATAGCTCTATCCATTTGTTGGGAAATCCAATAGTAGGCATAGGTTGAGAAGCTAGTGTTTTTCGTCACATCGAATTTTTCTATGCTCTTAATCATACCTATGACGCCTTCTTGTACCAGATCTTCTACAGTAAAGCAGCTGTGATTTTTTATCTTCTTTTTAGCTGCTGCGTATACTAAGCCAATGTTGTTTAATATTATCTTATTTCTAATACTAAGATCTCTACTTTTTTGATATTGAGCTATCAGTTTTTCATTTGACATGTACTCTTTAGTTGAGGATTTTATTTCTTTCATATTTATCATAAACATCACCTTTTATATTATATTCTATATGTATCCAAAAAATCCTTTTTTAATTAAAGGGGTAGGCGGTAAAATATCATTGTTATATAATTCTAGTAAAGGGAATGGGAGGGGGATTATGAAAGAATTAGAGGCTGCAATTGAATTAAGAGAAAAGGGGCAATTAGAAAAATCCAATGAGATATTGGTAAACCTTGTAAAAAATTTCCAAATGATCCAATGGTTAACTATCAATGTGCATGGAGTTTCGATGCCCTTGGGTTAGAGAAAGAAGCAATACAATACTATGAAAGGGCCATTTCAATAGGACTATCTGATGAAGATATGCAGAATGCACTTATAGGATTAGGTAGTACTTATAGGGTGTTAGGAGACTATAAAAAATCAAGGGATGTACTAGAAAAGGCTATAAAGGAATTTCCAGATAATATAGCAATGAAAGTATTTTATGCAATGACTTTATACAACTTAAATGAGTGTTCTAGAGCCATGGAAATTTTATTGAATTGTTTAGTTAAAACATCATCAGATGAAACCATTAAGAAATATGGAAAGGCAATAGAGTTTTATTCCGATAAATTAGACCAAGTATGGTAGTTATTAATAAAAAACGAGGTGATGAAGTAAAAACTTCATCACCTTAGTTATGCCTTCTTGACAACTCTTCTAATAATTCAGAGGTTAGCTTATTTATATCTTCTATCTTGCTGCTTAGTTCATTAAACTTTTGGCTCAGATTTTCATCTTTAGTGGTACCTAGGTCGTTGGATGTAAGGAGCATGTTTATGCTGTTTAAATATTGGAGATTGTTGAAGTTGTTTTCATCGATCTTTTTAGTCTGGTCTATTATTTCCTTTAATGATTTTGGGTTTTCCATGACCTTCATCCTCTCTTAGTATTCCTTTTGTCCTGTATAGTATGTGTAAAAGAATACTAAAATATTAAATTTTATAAAGGAACCATTTGCAAGTATCTATCTCATATTTTAATTCGTATATTTTTTCTAAATTATTGATTTTGCTTTTACACCTGTAAATAATCATTCTGTTGCCTGCCAGTTTTTCTTCCTGGGCAAATATAACTTGGTCTACTTTTATTACCTTATACGTATTGTTTTCATCCATTATTCTATATCTTAATGGGATGGGCTTTTCTTTTGAGTTGAACCAGGCTATCATCTCTATTGGTTTCATCAATATTTTCATGGGATACCACTCCTAGATAATACTGGACATCATAGGGTATTCTTCTTCCATTGTTACTCCTCCAATAATAGGATTTATGCCTGAGTGAAGAAAGCAGGAACGAACTATGGAATTGCATCCATATTTATGCCTTATTTCATCTATGGTTTTTTCCAATTGTTCTTCTTTCTGATTGTAGTTGTTTAATAGAGATAATTGGAAAAAGTTATTAGAATAAAGTTCAGATATGCTGACAGCAAAACGCCTTATTGGCTTTCCATCCCAGATTTCGTCAAACAATTTTTTTGCAGTTTGGTATATTACTTTGGTGGAATTAGTAGCTACATCCAGCTTCTTCTGATGGGAACAGGAATAAAAGTTCTCATCTTTTATGGATATGGATATTACTCTTCCCACTTTACCTAAATTTCTAGCTCTCATGGCTACCATTTCTGATAGAGCCAATAAAAACATATGGGCTTCCCTTCTGTTATCCACATCATAGGAAGTGGTAGTTGAGTTTCCTATGGATTTTAATGGATCAGAGTTTATTTTTACTTGAGAGTTTTCTATTCCATTAGCATATTCCCAGATGAGTATTCCGGGTTTTTTCAACCAGGAGTATATGTATTCTCTGTCCAGCTTAGCCAGTTGCCCTATGGTAAATATTCCTCTTCCATTTAGCTTTTTTTGAGTATTAGGGCCAACCATAAATAGCGCTTCTACAGGTAGAGGCCACATTTTTTCCTGTATTTCATGGGGGAATAAGGTATGGATTTTATCTGGTTTTTCAAAATCTGAGGCCATTTTTGCCAGCAGCTTATTAGAGCTTATTCCTATATTTACTGTAAACCCTAGTTCCTCTTTTATCCTTTCCTTTATCTCATAAGCTACATCTAAAAAGTCTCTGTCCTTTATATGAGATATATCAATAAAGACTTCGTCAATGGAATACCTTTGTATAAGGGGAGAATATTCATTTAACAAGCTTATCATACTATTACTGGCTTTCATATATCTTATGTAGTTAGGAGGTACTACTGTTAGGTTTGGACATTTTTGCCTTGCTGAGTATAAGCTTTCTCCGGTTTTGATTCCGTATTCTTTTGCTGGTATGGATTTAGCTAAAACTATTCCATGGCGTTTTGATTCATCACCTCCTACAACAGCGGGTATCTTTCTTAAATCTATTTTTTCACCATGTTGTAGTCGATAAACAGCTTCCCAAGAAAGGTAGGCAGAATTAACATCAATGTGAAATATAATCCTCTTGTCCATATTAATTCCTCCTCAAGCATATTATAGCAGAACATATGTTCTATGTAAAGAATAATCAAAAAATTTTTATTGCGAAGTTGTAAAAACTATAGTATTATTAAATTAAATATAAAAAGTGAATAACACGCAGTATAGGTTGCTTATGAGCATTAAAAGGGAAACAGGTGAAAGTCCTGTGCGGTCCCGCCGCCGTAAGGCATTTATGTAGTTTACTATGCCACTGGGAAACTGGGAAGGCAAACTACATTTAAAAGCCGAGCCGGAAGACCTGCCTATACTGAGAACAACAACTTCACGAGGGATGGAGGGGTTGTTATGCAATGAGGCTATTCCATGTGGATAGCTGAAATTGACATATACCTTTCAACAGAAGTTGGAAGGTTTTTTTAATTTTAATTTAAGGGGGTGGATATAATGGGGAGTATGGATTTTGTATGCTATACCTATATGGATGAGGAAGAGCTTTTATGCGATTATGAAATTCTAACAGATGGTATTAGCAGCTACTTTGGCTTAGCATTATCTATTGGAAGAGAAAGGGGATATCCAGAGGATATATGTAATATCCTAGAATGGCTTACAGAAGCTATTTTACATGTAAATGGCTCCTTAAGAGGTAAGCTAGCAATTAATGAAGAGGACTTGGACAAGCTATACAATTTATACAAACAGTATAAGAGCAAGATAAATGCATCCGGTTTTACCCTTCCTACGGGCTCTTACTTTTCATGTGTAATCAATGTGCTCAGATACAAGACAAAGGAGTTAGTTAGGCTGCTAAACATAATACATAGGGAAAGAGAAGTACCAGAAATACTCTTTTCCTTCACAAACTTACTAGCTAATTTTTTCCATGTTTTAAGCGTGTATATAAATAATCTCGATGGGGTTGAGACTAAGCCTTTTATATCAAAGAGCTATCAAATAAATATTAGGAGGGATAATAATGAATAAAAAGCTTATTGCCATTTTGGTTGTTTTGGCTTTATCAGTAGTTGGTTATTTTGCATATAGGCATTTCTTTGTTCCAGCATCAAGTGAAGGGGAAAAGGAAGTTAAAATCCATATAATTAATGATAAAGAAAATGTAGATGAGACCTTTACCTATAATACAGACCATGAGTACTTAATAGAGCTATTGGAAGAAAAACAAGAGGAATTAGGAATAAGTTTCCAGGAGTATGATTTCGGCAAGATGGTAATAGGGATGATGAATTATAAAGCTGATGCTAACAACAAAGAGTATTTCCACATTTATGTTAATGGAGAAGATGCCACTACAGGTCCCGGAGAGATACCTCTACAGGATGGAGATACTTATACTTTTGAGTTAAAGACCTATTAGCCATGAAAGCAAGAGATGTAGTACTTATAGGAATTCTAAGCGCATCTATAACAGCAGGAAAGTTAGCCTTAAGCTTTATACCCAATGTGGAAATTGTAACGTTGCTTTTCATAGTATATACAGTTATTTTTGGATATAGAAAGACATTATTGGTATCTTTAGTATTTGTAACTACAGAAATATTCATATATGGTTTTGCCACATGGCTGTTGGGATACTATTTTATATGGCCCCTTCTAATAGTTATAGCAGAAGTAATAAGTAGAAAGTTTAAATCAGAATATGCCTATGCAATTTTAGGAGCTATATTTGGGTATGCTTTTGGCATTTTCTTTGCTGTTATAGAATCATTCTTCTATGGAATAGCTTATGGATGGGCTTACTGGCTTAGAGGGTTGCTCTTCGACCTGCTTCATGGCACTTCTAATTTCATAATTATACTGCTGTTATTTAATCCTTTAAAGAATTTACTTGGAAAACTAAAAAGGGCTTATTATTCTGTATAAAGCTGAGGAATTCCTCAGCTTTTATTAATGTTTGTAGAAAAAAGAACTAATATGTGTTAAAATTATTGAAAAAGGACGAGAATGTACAGAGTAAAAAAAGACAGGTATAGTTTACCTTTGAATATATGTGGGGAAAATAGAATATGAGGTGAAAATAATGAAAAATAAAGCAGTAATTCTTGGTGCAAACTATTATATAGGGTTGAGCATAATAAGATGCTTGGGAATCCATGGAATACATATTGTTGCTATAGATTATTCAAAGAAAGGCACTTATGGATTTCATTCAAAATACTGTTCTGAAGCTTTAATTGGTCCAAATAGTAAGGAAGACCCTGAAGGGCTTTTAGAGTTTTTGATCGATTACGCTAAGAAACAAGAGGAAAAGCCAGTGTTATTTCCATCAGCCGATGGATATGTGGAATTTATAGATAAATATGCTTCCATATTGAAAGATTATTATCTTTTTAATCAGACAGAGGAAAACATACATACAAAGGTTATGGACAAAAAAACCCTGTATGAAATTGCTAAAGAACATGGAGTTTTGGTACCAGAAACTGTTAATGTAGATGATGAGAACTTTAAGGAGAAGGTAGAAAGTATTATCAAGTTTCCTTGTATAGTAAAGCCTACAGATTCGCCAGCCTTTGTAGCAAAATTCAGAAGGAAGATATTTAAGGTAAACAATATGGAGGAATTGGAAGAGGCTATAAAAAAAGCTCAAGATGCTAATCTAGAGGTAGTAGTACAGAGGATCATTCCAGGATTTGATGATCACATGCATACTTTTGATGCTTATTTAAATAAGGATTCAAAAGTCACCCATTGGACAACTTGTCAGAAATACAGGCAATGGCCTATAAACTTTGGGGCTAGTGTGTATACTGGGCAGAAATATGTACCAGAGCTTTATGAGATAGGGAGTAAGTTTTTAGAAGATATTGGATATAAAGGCTTTGGAGAAATAGAATTTAAAAAGGATGCTGAAACAGGAAAATTTTATTTAATAGAAATCAACACTAGAACTACCAATTTGAACAGCTTGCTTTATAAAGTAGGACTAAATATGCCCTATATTGCCTATAGGGAACTTACAGGAAATCCAGTTGAACCTTATGCAGTAGATAGAGATACTGGTTATGTATTCTGGTATGCCTATGAAGATATTTTTGCTGTAAAGGAATATATAAGAACAGGACAATTAAAACTAATGGATGTATTAAAATCCTATAGAAAGCCTAAAGCTTACGCCATATGGGATCCTAAAGACCCAATGCCTGCTTTTGCTTTTATTGGATATAAATTTAAGCGCATATTTGAAAAGATATTTAAATAAACGGAAAAATTAGATTGGAGTTGGTAAACTTATGATGAAGTTATATGAGCTTTTAAAATCTGTAGATGTAGTGGAAACCCTAAATGAAAAAGACATCCAAATAAGCGGAATAGCTTACCATTCAGGAAAAGTAAAGCAGGGAGATCTTTTTGTAGCCATTAAAGGATATAAAACCGATGGACATAAATATATACCTGATGCTATTAAAAACGGAGCAGTGGCAGTAGTGGTGGAAGACCTACAACCAAGTTTAGATATACCTCAGTTTCGTGTAAAGGATAGCCGTAAAGCGTTAGCTGCTTTAAGCGATGCTTACTATGGTCATCCTTCACAAGCTATGAATATCATTGGAATAAGTGCAACTAATGGAAAAACATCAACTTCATTTATGACTAATGCTATTTTAGAAAGACATGGATTTAAAACAGGTATCATAGGAACTGTAATGGTAAAATACGGAAATTATATTGAGCCATCCATATTAACCACTCCAGAATCCTTGGATCTCCAGCGATACTTCTCCCATATGAGAAATCAAAATATATCCCATGTAGTAATGGAAGTTTCATCTTCGGCTCTAGAGCTTAAGAGGGTTGCCAATGTTGATTTTGATATTGTAACCTTAAACAATATAAACAGAGAACATATTGATTTGCACGGATCCTTTGAAAGATATTATGAAGTAAAGTCTAGCTTAATAAGGGATGCTAAGCCTAGTGCATGGGCAATACTGAATTTAGATGATCCTTATTCAAAGGCTTTAATAGATAAAACAAAAGCTAAGGTACTAACCTATGGAATAAAAGATAATACAGGAGATATTACCATAAAGGATTTAGACCTATCTACAGGAAGAGCTAAGTTTACAGTAGTTATTCAAAATCCAATTAAGAATAATGGATTTGCTTATGAACCACAAGAGTTTGACATTAATTTATCCGTTTCAGGATATCACTCCGTATATAATTCCTTAGTGGCTATATCTGCTGGATTGTTGTGCGGAGTTGATATTCCTACAATTCAAGAAGCAATCAACTCTTTCAAAGGAGTTGAAAGGCGATTCCAGATAATATATGACAAGGGCTTTAAGATTATAGATGACCATTTTGCTAATCCTGGCAATATAAATGTTACTTTAGAAACTTTGACCATGATGAACTTTAATAAACTCCATTTGGTATATGCAATAAGAGGCAGCAGAGGAGTAACTACTAATAGAGAAAATGCAGAAGCTATAGCAAGATGGGCCGAAAAACTAGGTATGAAGGAAATTATAGCTACCCTCAGCAGATCTCACGTTACAGAAAAGGATAAAGTAACTCCAGAGGAAGTTGAAGTATTCCTGGAAGTAATGAATAAAAAGGGCATAAAAGTCCACCTATATGATGAATTAAGGGATGCCATATCCTATGGATTATCCAAAATATCCAAGGGCGATGTATTGCTTCTAGCTGGTTGCCAAGGAATGGACTACGGAGCAAAGATTGCTTTAGAGGAGCTATATAAGCTTCGACCATACATGGATAAGAAGGAACTATTTAAAGCTTTAGAGGATAGAATTGCTGGAATTTCATAGAAGTTGATGGGCTGGCCTTGTGCCAGTCCTTTTTGTTTTTCAAAATTGTCAATTTTACTTTATTAAATTATATAAATCAATTGCATAGATTAATCTTTTGCTATATTATACATATAACAAGGAGTGAAAGGAGTGATAGGGTGTTAAAGCTTAAAAACTTATCCAAAACCTACAGCAAAGGACAGATAAAAGCAGTAGACAATATAACCCTAGAAGTAAAACCAGGTGAGATTTTTGGATTTCTTGGGCCTAATGGTGCTGGAAAAACTACTACAATAAAGATGATAGTAGGTCTTCTAAAGCCAGATGAAGGCAATGTATACATTGATGGTATAGATGTATGGGAAAATCCTTTAGAGGCAAAGAAGAAGATATCCTATGTACCAGATACACCGGAAGTATATGATAAGCTGAAGGGTATAGAGTACCTTAATTTTATTGCAGACATATATGGCATTCCAAAAGATATAAGACAGGAGAGAATAGAAAAGTATTTGGATATTTTTGAATTAAAGAATGCAATTGGAAATATAATTGGCAGCTATTCCCACGGTATGAAACAGAAGTTGGTGCTTATTTCAGCTTTAATTCATGAACCGGAACTATTCATACTAGATGAACCTATGGTAGGGCTTGATCCAAAATCTTCTTTTAATCTAAAGGAGATCATGCGTCAAAGGTGTAAAGAGGGAAAGACAGTGTTTTTTTCTACCCATGTTCTAGAGGTGGCAGAAAAGCTATGTGATAGAATTGCTATTATAAACAAAGGCAAGATAATAGCTTTAGGAACTATGGATGAGCTTAGGAGTGCTGCAGAAGATAAAGAGTCTTTAGAAAAAATATTCTTGGAGTTGACGGATGATGAATAGAATAATGTCTCTAATTAAAGTTGATATAAGCAATACTTATGGTATGTCAGCTATTAGGTATAAGTTAAATAGGAAAAGTGAAAGGTGGCAAGTTATTCTTATTCCTATCATACTCCTATCTATTTTGCCTAACTATTACTTACTAGTTGTTGGCACTTCTAAAATGTATGATGTATTTTTGAATATGGGACAAAAATCCATGTATCTATTATATGGGATACTGATATCTCAGTTTATTTTGTTTTTCACTGGTTTATTATACGTGCTATCTAAGTACTATTTCTCCAATGATCTAAACATACTAATTCCTTTGCCATTAAAACCAAGGCATATTATTACAGCAAAATTTGTTTCCATTATGATACATGAGTATTTAATTTCTCTTCCAATTGTACTTCCCTTTATATTGAATTATGGCATAAAGGGAAAGGAAGGTCTAATCTATTGGGTTTATTCACTGGCTATATTGATTTTTATTCCTGTTATCCCTTTGTCAATTGCATCAATAATAGTTATGGTCTTTATGAAGTTTACCAATATCAAGGGCAAGAAGGATTTAGTCCGAATAATTGGATATTTTGTAATGCTGGTTTTAATTATAGCTTTTCAGTTGCAAATACAGTCTATGGTTAGGAATTCCTTGATAAATGAGGAAGATTTTCTATATAAGCTGATTACAGATTCTAATTTACTAGTAAAGCGGTTGGGGATGGTATTTCCACCAAGCATGTGGGCTGCTTTGTCCTTAAATAACTATATGAACCTTACAGGAGTTTTGTATGGCCTATTGTTTATAGGAGTTTCCCTATTAGCCTTTGCCATCATGCTGCTTCTAAGTGAAGGAATATTTTTCGGCGGATTGATTGGCAATTTGGAGGTTTATACATCCCAATCTAGTGGTAAGGTTAAAGCTTCAGATTTCGCAAAAAGCTACCCAGCCTACTTAACCCTCGTATTAAAAGAGATAAAAGTCCTCCTACGAACACCTATTTATATGTTTAACTCTGTAGGAGGGGTAGTGATTATTCCTATAGTGCTACTACTATCAATTTTTATGGAAGGAACAGCTAATACGGAACAGTTAAATCTTCTAATTGGGGGAAATTCTGATGTAATAAATTTAATAGGAATAGGCTATATAACCGCTTTAGGCATAGTAAATTGTGTAGGTTGTACTACTTTCTCTAGGGAAGGGAAAAACTTATGGATTCATAGGACTATGCCTATAAGGATTAAAGATCAGATCCTTGGAAGAGTATTTGCTTCCCTATTCGTTCAGCTAATTGGAATAGTTGTTCTACTAGGATGCTTAGCTTATATGGGATTTTTAGATGTTCAGAGTATATTTTGGATAGCAGTATTGGGTTTGTTGGGAAGTATCCCTATGACAGAAATGGGGATGATAATAGATATCTATAGACCTTTGTTGGACTGGGATAATCCTCAAAAACCTATGAAGCAGAACTTAAACGTGTTGATTTCTATGGGGATTGGATCTCTATATCTGTTGATAATAGGATTTTTAGTATATAAGATGATGGGTACTTTTAATATTCTTATAATTTATGGCATATTGACTTTAATATTTATAATATCCTCTTATGTTTTATACAATGTTTTAAAGGGATTAATTGACAGGCAGTTTAAGGTTTTAGAATAAAAGCGTAGTGTTTGATACACTACGCTTTTATTTTCTATTTATTTCATTAAGGTTGATGCTCTTTCCCTTATCTTTTTATCTTCTTCATCTATTGGATCATCCAATAGTATATTATGAGGCATGGGTTTTCCCTTTTCATCTACAAATACAAAGGTTATATAACCATCTGAAAGGATATTATTAGAATCGTTTTTAGTTATTTTCCCATAAACAGTAAAGCTTGTTCTTCCTGTTTTAGCTAATCTAGCTTCAAAGTTTAGCACATCTCCTTTAGTTGCAGGTTCATTAAAGGTAAAACCATGTATTTTTACGCATACTATGTTTTCAGGTTTACCTGTTATTTTGGCACCGCATATAAAACAGGTTTCTACGAACCATTCAGCGGCTCTACCTGCAAAAAGGGTTCCGTGGTGATTCAAATCTTCAGATTTTACTAATCTTGATGTTACAACTCTCATAAGATTTCCTCCTTTGTTATAACCTTCTGTTATACTCTATTAATTTTCCATATTCCTTTTTTATAATGATAGTAGATGGTTAATAGTTCACTAGCTTCAGCAATCATAAAGCTAAACCACGCATATAGGATTGGGAGGTTTAATATGCTAGTAGCTACATAGAGCAGTGGGATTTGTACTACCCACCTGGATATAATACTGGATAAAAGATAGGGTGTATTATGTCCAGAGCCAGAAAAAACGCTTCCCAACCCAAGGGACCATCCTGTTAATATTATGGATGGAATTAGCACTCTAATCATTGGAATCCCAGTTTCAATTACCGATTTTTCATCAGTAAAAAGATTCATAAACCATTGGGGAACTAATATTGCAATGGCAGAGAATATGGATAATACTATTATATTTAATTTTGCAGAAATACTTGTTGTTTTTTCAGCAATATCTATCTGTTCTCATCCTAGGGCTTGGCCTACCATAGCGCTAGAGCTTATGGATACACCAGAAATAGGAGTAAAAGCAAGATGTATTAGCTTACTGCCTATGCCCATAGCTGCTACAGCATCAGTTCCATATATGGATACGAATTTTAATGTAATGATGCTGGATAAATTTCTCATAAGTACTTCAATACCTGTAGGCAGGCCTATGGTTAGCAATTTCTTATCAATTTCCCAATCCAGCTTTAATAATCCTTTTAAGGAAATCTTTATTGAGCTTTGACCTTTTATGAGCACGTAGAATCCCAATAGAAAAGCTATTATAGTAGCTATTACAGTAGCTAAGGCAGCACCAAAAACTCCCATATCTAATCCTGGTATATTTATAAAGGGGACTCTTTTAAACATGAATATAGGGTCTAGAACAATATTGATTATAGAGGATATTATCATTATCTTCATGGGAGTTTTTGCATCTCCTAGGCATCTTAAAGCAGTATTTACGGAATAGGATGCAAACATAATTGGAAGGAAAAAAATTCTTATGTATCCATATTCTAAAGCTGATTGTATTACCTTTTCATCCTTAGAAAAAAACCATAAAAGTGGTTCTAGAATTATGGCAATGATTATTGCTGAAATAACAGCTACTAGCATTTTAAAAGTTAAGGTTTGTTCTAAAACTCTTCTAGTTCTTTCCATATCATTTCGGCCGTAGCTTTGGGTTATCAATGATACAGAACTAGTGCCAATGATTTCATTTAGAACTAATACCATCCAAAAAACTGTAGAAAAAATAGTAACCCCTGCTATTGCAAAGGCTGAAATTCTTCCAATCCACATCATATCTACCATGTCATAAAAGGATTGGAGTGCGAAACTTACGCTAGTAGGTAAGGACAGTCTAATGAGATTCTTTTTAAGATTTCCTCTCAATAGCTGCTGATTATCCATACATCCTCCCTAAAATTTAAAAGAGTATATTAATATATTATTATAATTTCGTCTAAATAGCAATTTTAAAGTTAAAATAGGACTTATAAAAGGATGATTTCCATTAAATTTAATAACAAATCTTGATATAATGAATGTATGAAATACAAGCTTGGAAGAGGGGGATAGTTTTGAAAATCTATATAAGTGCAGATATAGAAGGGGTTACAGGAGTAACCCATTGGGATGAAACCTTGAAGAAGGAGAATGAATACAAGGAATTTGCTCACCAGATGACTTTGGAAGTAAAGGCAGCCTGTGAAGGAGCTAATAATGCAGGTGTAGAAGAAATATGGATCAAGGATGCCCATGATACTGGTAGAAACATAGATCATAATTTGCTGCCTAAAAATACAAAACTCATTAGAGGTTGGAGTGGAGATATGTATTCAATGGTTCAGGAATTGGACAAAACTTTTGATGCTGTCTTATTTATAGGATACCATTCTGCAGGAGGAACTAATACCAATCCTCTATCCCATACCATGAGGAGCAGCATACAACATGTAAAATTGAATGGAGAGTATCTAAGTGAATTTTTGTTGCATACATATATTGCTGCTTATATTGGTGTGCCAGTCGTATTTTTGAGTGGAGATTTAGGATTGTGTCAAGAGGCAAATAGAATAAATGAACACATAGTTACAGTTCCTGTAAAGGAAGGAATAGGGAATTCAACAGTTAACATCCATCCTCAAGTTGCTTTAGATTTGATTAAAAAAGGTGTTGAGGAAAGCTTAAAGAAAGATTTTTCCTTATATAGGATCAAACTGCCAGAGAAATTTGAACTTGAAATAGGATACAATGACAATTCAGAAGTTGTAAAGGCTTTAAACTATCCTAATACAGAGTTGGTTGATCCTAAAACTGTTAAATTTAAATCTGAGGATTTTATGGAAGTCCTTAGGGCAACTAGATTTCTATTGTAGAAAGATTAATGCTGATATTTAAATACTTGCAGGTCATATAGCAGTATTAGTTTATTAAAAACAGTTGGAGTTGAATAATAGATGAGAGATGTAGATATGGCAAAGGAATATTTAGAAAAAGAAAACTTAAGTTTAGCAGTAGTAAAGAATGGTAAGCTTATATTCAAAAGTCATGAAAAGGGCATTAAACCCATATATACCTTAGCTGTAAAAGTAGAGGATGTAAAAGGAAGTTCTTTAGCCGATAGAGTAATCGGCAAAGGAGCTGCTATGATTTGTAAATATATTGGGGTTAAAGAAGTATATGGTTCCCTTATATCTGAAGCAGCAGCTGAAGTATTAAATATGGCAGATATTAAATTTAGCTATGGAGAAATCTGCCCTTACATTAGAAATAGAGACAACACTGGAATATGTCCTATTGAGAAGCTCTCCCTGGAAACAGAGGATGTACATGAGCTGCTGGATAAAATAGAAAGATTTTTGTATTCCAGATAGATGGTAGAATTTTAAAGAATGATTTAAGGAGTGATGTATATGAATTTACTCATAAAAGACGTTACATTGGTTCCCATGGATGGAAATAGAGATGTTATAGAAAACACTAATGTGTATATTGAAGGGGATAGAATAGTTCATATTGGTGATGTTAAGGAAGATTTTAAGGTTGATAGGATTATCGATGGAAGAAAAAAAGTAGCCATGCCTGGACTTGTTAATGCTCATACCCATTTAGCCATGTCCCTTCTTAGAAATTATGCTGACGATTTGCCATTGCAGGATTGGCTAACTAAGAAGATATGGCCTATAGAGGCTAAACTGATTCCAGAGGATGTATACTGGGGATCCCTTCTCAGCATGGTGGAGATGATACAGTGTGGTACTACCACCTTCTGCGATATGTATTTTTTCATGGAAGAGGTAGGGAAGGCTACTGAAGAATCTGGCATGCGTGGAGTATTGACTAGGGGAATTATAGAAGAAAAGGGTTTGGAAAAAGAAAAGATCGATTATACTAGGAAGCTATATGAAGAATGGAATGGGAGAGGAAATGGAAGAATTAGAGTAATGGTAGCTCCTCATGCTCCCTATACCTGTAGCCCATCTTATCTAAAAGAGCTAATGGATTTAGCAGTAGAATTAAATACGGGAATTCATATTCATCTATCAGAAACTAAAAAGGAAGTAGAAGATAGTTTTAGGGAATATGGGAAATCTCCTATTAAGCATGTATATGAACTTGGTTTATTTAAACTGCCTACAATAGCTGCCCATTGTGTTCACATAGATGAAGAGGATATGGATATTTTGAAAGATAACAGTGTAACTGCCGTATACAATCCTAGCAGCAATTTAAAGCTTGCAAGCGGATTTGCACCAGTGGATAAAATGTTAAAGAAAGGCATAAATGTGGCTTTAGGAACTGATGGAGCATCAAGCAATAACAACTTGAATATGTTTGAGGAAATCCATATAGCTTCAATAGTAAATAAGGCTGTTAATATGGATGCGGTTTCTGTAACAGCTAAGGATGTTTTAAAGATGGCTACGATAAATGGGGCTAGAGGCTTAAATTGGGATAAGGAAATAGGCTCTATAGAGGTGAACAAAAAAGCTGATATAATATTAATTGATATGGATAAACCCCATCTTTATCCATTACACAATGTGATATCAGCATTGGCTTATTCTGCTCAAGGTTCAGATGTGGATACGGTGATAATAGATGGGAATATTGTAATGGAAAAAAGGGAGATAAAGACCTTAGATGTGGAAAGAATAAAGTACAATGCTGAAAGAACTAGCATTAACTTAATTAGCAGATAGCTATTCATATACGAATAAAGGAGAAGGCCTTATGTCTTATAGGGATGTACATTTAGATGAAAGTATAATTAAGAAGAATCGAATTCCACTATTGATAAGGGACAAAAGTTGGCTTAAACTTTTTGGCAAATCTAATAATAAGGTAATAGAAAACCTTAAAGATGAACTCACCCATTTAATTAATAAAAGAAAGGCTTTAGAAAGAAAAGAAAAGCAGTTAAAAGAAGAAAAAATGTTGGCCATGAAGATGATCTTAGGTATATCCAATTCAGTTAACAATGAAAACAAAATCCAGAATTTAGATTTATTAGATGAATATAAGGAAAAATTTGAGGATATTAACAGGCAGTTAGAAGAGATTACTGAAGAGGTAGAAAGCATAAGTGATGAAATTAAAGAGCTTAACTTCGACCTATTGAAGGCTACAGTTTATTATGGATATAAAGACCTTAAGAAAAAGGAAAGACAACTTAAGGATATTAATGATGAATTGGATAAAATGAGGAAAAGAATAAAGGAACTGATAAATGAAAAGCACAATTATCAGGAATGGATTCAATCGGTTTATACCTTCTTACATGGGCTTCTTGGAAGAGAAGAAATAGAGAAGCTAGACGAGAAAATATTTGAGTAGGAGAGAAATTTTATGATTATAGGTACTGGTGTTGATATTGTTAAGATCGCAAGAATAGAGAGGATACTCGAGACAAATAGGGACAGCTTTTTAGAACGAATATTTACTGATGAGGAAATTGAATATATAAAGAATAAGAATTACAATGCCCAGACCATATCTGGGCTATTTGCTGCTAAAGAAGCAGTATCTAAAGTATTAGGTACAGGTATTGGCAAAGTCAACTGGAAGCATATAAAAGTGTATTATGACGAAAAGGGAAAGCCCCATGTAAAATTAAATAGCCAAGAAGAAATAATGGACAGTTTAAATATAGATAAAATTCATGTTTCTATAAGCCATGAGAGGGAATATGCTGTTGCCTTTGCTATAGGTGAAAATTATGGAGGGAAAATAAAGATTAGAGTACCTCAGTTCATTAAAAATATGCTTCCTGAAAGGGATAAAGATACCCACAAGGGGACCTACGGAAGGGTAGGTATTATTGCAGGAAGTAGGGGTATGACTGGGGCTCCCTACCTTACCAGTATGGCCTGTTTAAGAGCTGGCAGTGGTCTAGTTTATACTATAGTTCCTGAAGGGATAAGCTCTATTCTTGCTGTTAAGCTTGTAGAAGCTATTATAAAACCTGTATCTGACAAGAATACAGGGGTATTTAAACTGGATAGCATAGCTGAAATTGAAAAGATTATAGAGGACATGGACGTATTGGCCATTGGCCCGGGAATGGGGATTGATGAGGAAAGAGTAGAGCTGGTAAAGCATATTCTGTTGAATTTTAATGGGCCAGTAGTATTGGATGCAGATGGATTAAATTGCATATCTAAAGTTGGTTTGAATATATTTAATAAGAGGAGATTTCCTACTGTAATAACTCCTCATCCTGGTGAATTTTCGCGGCTATTAGGGGTAAGCACAAAGGAAATACAGGACAATAGAGTGGAATATGCAAAATATGTATCAACTAACTACGGTATAATAACAGTATTAAAAGGAGCTAATACTGTAGTTAGCAATCCAAAGGGAGAAGTTTATATCAATACTACTGGAAATCCTGGAATGGCTACAGCTGGTAGTGGAGACGTGTTAACTGGGGTGATAACAAGCTTTATTGGTCAGGGGATTGATTCCTATAAAGCTTCTATATTAGGAGTTTATTGTCATGGATTAGCAGGAGATATAGCTAAAGAAGAAAAGGGAGAATATGGAATGATCGCCAGAGATATTTTAGAAAGCATACCTTCAAGTATTAAACTGATGAAGAGTTAATTAAACAGTCAAGCAATTTCAAAAAGTTTGTCAGAAAAGAAGGAATTATTTATCGAAAGTAGAATATATATTTATCGAAATAAACTACAAGTAAGAAGGTGTGCACATGAGAACAATGGATAAGATAAGACCCGTATGGGCAGAAATAAACTTAGGCAATTTAGCTCATAATATTAGAGAAATAAGAAAAATTGTCAAAAAAGATACACTAATAACTGCTGTAATAAAGGCTAACGCTTATGGGCATGGTTCTGTTGAAGCTGCTAAAGTTTTTCTAGAGAATGGTGCTGATAGATTGGCAGTAGCTACCCTTTCAGAGGCCATTGAGCTTAGAGAGGCAGGGATAGATGTTCCCATACTTATACTAGGATATACTCCTGAAAGTCAGTATTCTCAGGTTATCGAGTACAATATAACTCAAACAATATATAATTTTGAAAGCGCATCAGCATTTTCACAAGCAGCATCTTTACAAAACAAAACTGGCACTATTCATATTAAGATAGACAGTGGTATGGGTAGAATTGGATTTTTACCTAATGATGAATCTGTAGATGAAATTATAAAAATTTCTAAGTTGCCTAACATAAATATTGAAGGAATATTTACCCATTTTGCCACAGCAGATGAGAAGGATAAATCCTATACTAGATTACAATTTGAGAGATTTTCAACAGTTGTGAAAAAACTAGAAGAAAAAGGCCTTTCAATACCTATTAAGCATGTTTCTAACAGTGCAGCTATTATAGATTTTCCAGAATATAATTTAGATATGGTAAGACCAGGGATAATATTGTACGGATACTATCCATCCAACGATGTAAATAAGGATAGAATCCAATTAAAGCCAGCTATGACTTTAAGGGCAAAGATTTCCAACGTAAAAACTGTTTCTAAGGGGACAGGAATTAGCTATGGTCAGATATTTGTCACTGAAAGAGAATCTAAAATTGCAACTATCCCAATAGGATATGCAGATGGATTTACAAGGATGCTAACTTCCAAAGCAGAGGCTTTTATTAAAGGCAAAAGAGTGCCTGTAGTGGGAAGAATTTGTATGGATCAGTGCATGTTAGATGTAACTGAAGTGGAAGATGTAAAAATAGGGGATGAAGTAGTCCTTCTAGGATATGAAGCAGGACAGCCAGATGCGGATGAAATAGGAGAAAAGCTAAATACTATCAGCTATGAAGTGCTATGCATGGTAGGGAGAAGGATACCTAGGGTGTATACTAAGAATGGAGATATAGTCTATATTAAGGATTACCTGCTAGATAAGTAAAATTTTGTATAATAAAAGGCTGTTATTGACATAATTAGTATAAAACAATATAATTTATTTATGTTATTTTTTCGGGTTTTTTTGTGGTTGTGGTGAAGGGAAACTTTTCTTGGGGGTGCACGGTTGATGGCTGAATCGAAGAAAATTATGGTTAGTTTACCTGATAGTCTATTGAAAGAGATAGACTTTATTGTTTCCATGGAGAAGAAAAACAGAAGTGAATTTGTAAAAGAAGCTATGAAGTTTTACCTTCGTGAAAAGAGGCGTATGGAGGTTTCCGAAAGGCTTAAAGACGGATATATGGAGATGGCTAAAATCAATACAGATTTAGCGGAAATTGGATTGGAGCAAGATATGAAGGAATTAAATATGTATGAAGTAAATCTGACTGGGTGTGAAAAAATGTGAATGTAAGAAGAGGCGATGTTTTTTACGCCGATTTAAGTCCTGTTGTTGGCTCAGAACAAGGTGGTATTAGACCTGTGCTTGTGATACAAAATGATATTGGCAACAAGTACAGTCCTACGGTAATCGTAGCAGCTATAACATCCCAAATCAATAAGGCAAAACTACCTACCCATGTGGAAATCAAGGCTAATGAGTATGGACTACCTAAGGATTCAGTAGTTTTACTTGAGCAGATTAGAACTATAGATAAAAGGAGATTACGTGAGAAAATTGGAAGATTCAATGATGAAATGATGAGCAAGGTAGATGAATGCTTAAAGATTAGTTTGGGATTAGTTGATTTATAAATAAGCATTTTTAATGCTTATTTTTTTATTTCCTTCAAATTCTTTAAATACTATAGTATAATAATTGATAGTAATATTATCAAGGGGTATGCTCACATAAGGAGGGTCTACGATAAGCACATAGTTGCTAATGATGAGGAGGGAATAATGTGGAAAAAGGAAAATTAAAAAAGTTTTGATTGTTGTAGGTCTTAGCCTAGTGCTATGTGGAGCAGCTGTTATTTATGCATCTCCAGGAACCAGTAGCGACCCATTAGTATCATTAAGCTATTTGGAAGAAGTGACTAAATTTAAAGTAATAGAAATAAAGGCTGGACAATTCATAATAGCAGAAGAGGGAACTGAAATCATATTAAGAGATGGTACAAGCACCATATATACTCCAGTAAACGCTGGAATATCAGATGTAACAATGGGTAAGGATTTAAAAAACGGCGAAAAAGTTCCACTTAACCATCTGTTAATAGTTCCGAGGGATGGCAGAGGGGTAAAGGCTCAAGCTACTTCGATTTATTTAATTAAAGGAAAATATACAATTAAATAGATATTGTGAATTAGGAATTTAATAATATATTTTAAATGGCTTCTGAATAATATTTTCAACAGAGGCCTTTTTATTTTTTCAGAGGTTAAATGTAGTATAATCTGCAAATAAGTATAATATGGAATGGTTCAATTGGCAATAATTGATAATGTTTAAGAAGAGCAAGCTGAAAGGAGAATAGTTTTGAATGTGCTACATATGATCTTCAGCATAGAAAAGGGTGGTGCAGAAACCTATCTATATAATTTATTAGATAATACTAAGGAAGGTGTACAATTTTTTATTTTATGCGACCATGAGGGAACTAATCACAGGGAGATTGTAAATAGGTGCAGAAATGTGGAGATAATAAATATGAAAAATCCATTTGATATAAAGGCAGCCAAAAAAGTAGCTAAATACTGCAAAGATAATGACATTCATATTATCCAAACCCATTTTTTGAGGGAAAACTATATTGGAGTTTTATCAAAGGTTTTTAATCCAAAAGTTAAGGTGGTTTGGACTGCCCATTTAATTGCAGAGAATAATAGAATTATAAGGTTTTTCAACAGAGTATTTTCCAAATTTGTAGATAAGATAATATGTGTATCTAAAGCTGTAGAAGATTCTTTAATAAGGGAAGGCATATCACTTGAAAAGACTAAGGTTATATATAATGGCGTAGATACTGATTATTTTAAACCTGTGGAAGATAGCTCTATAAGGAAAGAGCTGAATATTGGAAAGAATACCTTGGTATTGACTACTATATCAAGATTTAACAAGGATAAAGGACATTATTTTTTAATTGAAGGGCTAAAAGAATTAACCAACTATATAACAGATTTCAAAGTGTTATTAGTAGGGGAAGGAGAAGAACAGAGCTTTATTAAAGAAAAGGTAAAGGAGTATAGCTTAGAGGACCATATCTTTTTTTTAGGCTATAGAAAGGATATTCCTGAAATACTAGCAGCCACTGATATATATGTATCCCCTTCTAAGAAGGAAGCAATCTCCTTTTCCATTATAGAAGCGTTATCCTGTGGGGTTCCAGTTGTAGCTACTGAGGTAGGAGGGGTTCCTGAAATATTTGAAAAGGGTAATGGAGGCATTTTAATTCCCTTCGGAGACAAAGATAGCTTTGTTAGAGCTATTGTAGAACTGAGAGATAATAATTTATACTACAATCAAATAAAATCAAATTGTAGGGATATAGTGTTGAAAAACTTCTCTCAACTTAAAATGCTAGAGGATACTTATAATCTATATTGTGAATTAATATGTTAAAGGAGGGCTAAACCTATTATAAAATTGATAGGGTGTAGTTATGAAAGTTTTGCATTTGATAAGCGGAGGCGACACAGGGGGAGCTAAAACCCATGTAATAAACCTATTGCAAGAATTGAACAAAAGGATTCATGTTAAAGTAATTTGCTTTATTAAAGCTGAATTCTATTATGAGGCCAAAGAAAAGGGTATCCCTATAGAGGTTTATGAGCAAGAGAAGAGATATGATTTATCCATAATAAAAAGGCTAGTAGAGGAAATAAGGAAGGAAAAGTATGACTTAATCCACACTCATGGTGCTAGGGCTAACTTTATAACATATGTTGTTAAAAAGTTTTGTGATATTCCTGCTGTTACTACCATTCATAGCGATTACAAGCTGGATTTTAAAGGGAGCTTTTATAAAAGCTTAGTCTATAAAAATCTCAATTACCTATCCTTAAAACATATGGATTATTACATTGGAGTATCAGAAAGCTTTAGGGAAATGCTCATAGTTAGAAATTTCAATCCGGATAGAATAATGACGGTTTACAATGGGATAAATATAGAAGAAATAGAATCTAAAGAGATAGATGAAGACTTTTTTAAGAAATATGGAATAATTTTTAATGATAATATTGTAAAAGTGGGAATATTAGCCAGATTACATCCTGTAAAAGGAGTAGATGTTTTTATAAAGGCAGCCCATAAGGTATTACAGAAAAGGCAGGATGTAGAATTTTTTATAGCAGGAGATGGAGAAGAAAGAGAAAAGCTGTTAAAGTTAATAAAGGAATTAAAAGTAGATAATAAAGTACATATGTTGGGATACCTACAGGATCCCTATAGTTTTATAAGTCAAATAGATGTAAACACCAACACATCTTACAGTGAAAGCTTTCCTTATGTGATATTAGAAGGGGGAGTCTTTAAAAAAACTATAATAGCTTCTAATGTAGGAGGAGTTAAAGATTTAGTAATAGATGGAGAAACAGGATTGTTGTTTGAACCTGGGGATACGGATACATTGAGTGAACATATTTTAACGTTGGTAGAAAATGAACAGTTAAGAAAAAAAATGGGTTGGAATTTATATAATAGGATAAAGCAATTCTATACATCAGAAAGGATGGCTGACAAACACATATTCATCTACCAACAGATATTAGAGAAGTAGGTGAGGAGTATGAAGAGGAAGTTTAATTGGGTTGATATTGTAATCATTGGAATAATGGCTGGACTCATCTTTGTTGGTTATCAGTACATTACAAAGCGTACAAAATCGCCCATGGATACAGTTCCAGTAGAAGTAACCTACAGAGTCCAAGGTGTATTAATTGAAACGGCAAATGGCATTAAAGTTGGAGATGTTTTTAAGGATAAGGATACTAATCAGATTATAGGAGAAGTAATAGATAAAAAGATTACAGAATCCTATGATTTTGTTAATACTGGCGATGGAAGGATAGTTAAGAGTAAAAAACCTAATAAATACGATGTATATCTTACCATAAAAGGAGATGCAATTGTTACAGAGGATTATATTCGCATGGGTGGCAGAGATATGCGAATTGAGGATACAGTTTTTTTAAAAAACAATATCAGTTCTGTGGAGTCTAAAGTCATAGATATAAAGATACTTAAGTAATCCTGAGGAGGAAAAGGATATGCCTTTATTTAATAAGTTACCAAGAACTTTGTTTAGGTTCAACATACTGGATTTATTTATTATAGCTGTGATTCTTATTCTCTGCGCAGGTGGAATTTATAGGATAAGCAGGGCTAATCCAGCTGATACTATAAAGCCAAAACCCATTGAACTCAAAATTATAGTTTACAATAGAGAAAAAGTTACCGTTAACGAGGTAAAAAAAGGGGATATATTAAAGGAATATGATACTGGCACTGTGTTAGGTGAAATAAAGAAAGTAGAAGTAAAACCAGCAACTACTGAAGTCATAACGACGGAAGGGGAAATTAAAATAGCCGAAATACCAGATAGATATGATTTGATAATAACCATAGATGGAGAGGTTATGGTCAATGAAAACTCTATTGTGTGTGGTAACAGTGAATTGAGAATAGGAAATGATTTATCCTTAAGGACTAAAATCTATGCTTTGAATTCGACAGTATTAGAGATGAATATACACGATGAATAGAAGGTGAGGGTGTGGGTTCAAAGGTGATAACAGATTTATGGAAAGATAGCTTTACATACAAGGTTATAAATATAGTTAAGAAGAAATTCATAAAAGGCCTAAAGGATAGTTTCATTGTTTCCACTTTTTTAAAGGACAACAACATATACGGAAAGGCTGGATTACTAGTAAGATTTGAAGAAAAACTTTTTAAGCTTGTGACCAAAGCACTAAAAAATATTAGGCATGCCTTATACAGGCCCATATGCGATAGTGTGTTGGTTAACTTGGCTATATCTACAGGAAGGATCATTCTTTCAGATATTTATAGGTTTTGGCTTACAACTATAGGCACTAGCATATTGGTCTTTGGAGTATTGTCTACTGTTAAACATGTATATTCTGCTAAAGAAATGATACTTTTTGTAATCATTGGGGGCTTACTCTTGATACTTGGGCGGCTAGATGTTGAATTGGATAGAATTTTTAGTGATAGTAAGTTTATAAGGGCAATAAAAAAGATATTTGACTATAATAGCTAAGTATGGGAGCGAGATGTATGGAAAACTTTCTTAGCAAAAATAGAGTTAATTTAATGGGGTTCATATTGGGGGTTCTTATAGGAATCATATTATATTTATTTCCCCTTATTACTGCATTTAAGCTAATATCGGGGATTGTTGGAGTGGTATTAATATTTTATAGGGCAGAATTTGGTCTATATTTTACGGTGCTTATACTGCCTCTTGTATCCTTCAGATATGTGATCTTAGTCTTTGGATTTACGGTCATATCCTTTATTTTTAAAGTGTTAACAGTGGAAGACTTTACTTTTAAAAGGATGCCTATAAAGTATTCCATAACTCTATTTTTAGTTCCTCTTTTTTTTGCCGCCTTAACTTCTTTTACATTATTGCAGAGCATTGTGAGATTAATAGTATATCTTATTGCTTTTTTATTTTTGTTCATATCTATTAATTTAATAGATAGTAAACAAAAATTATACTACTTGATAATTGCAGTGATTATATCTGCCACCATAGTGGGACTTTATGGACTTTATCAGTATAAGGCAGGGATAGAGCTTAAGGAAATTTGGATAGATCAAGAACAAAATCCAGATATTCAAATAAGGATAATATCAACTTTTGATAATCCTAATATCTTAGCTGAATATCTCATTCTCACTATTCCAATAACTTTTGCTCTATTGTATAATTCAAATAGTCCATTAAAAAAGCTATTTTTCCTTTTAGGGATAGTTGTTCAGGGTATATGTATTTTGCTTACCTATTCTAGAGGAGGATGGCTGGGGCTGTTTTTAGCTATGTTAATATTTGCAATTTTTGTGGATAGAAAGCTACTGTCTTTGTATGTTATGGGAGGCATAGGGCTGATTATTGTAAATCCTAAGTCAATTATAACTAGGCTATCAACTATTGTAAGCCTTGAAGATAGCTCTAATGCTTATAGAATTCCCCTGTGGAAAGCTTCAATTCACATGATTAGGGACTTCTGGCTCAATGGGATAGGTTTAGGTATCGATGCTTTTAGAGCTATATATCCCCAGTATATGATGCAGGGGATAGTTGCAGCTCATTCCCACAATGTATTTTTGCAGTTGTTTGTAGAAGCTGGAATATTTGGTCTTGTAGGATTTGTAGTATTTGTATTTAACTCGCTTAGGATGAACTTTATAGCTTTTGTAAAAGGCGTAGATATAAAAATTAAAAGAATAAGCATCTCTGTAGTGGCTTCAATACTTGGGCTTCTTTTACATGGACTAGTAGATTATGTTTTCTTCAGCAACAGAATAATTATGATGTTTTGGGTGCTAATATCCATTGGGATTGTTGGATACATGTTAGAGTTTGATAGCAAAGAAGAGTAAGGTGATATCATGGACAAAATAAAGATATTTGGTGTGGAAGTGGATAATTTAAGTTTCAATGAAGCCGTTGAAGTAGTAGAAGGTTTTTTAAAGGGGGATAGGTTATGTACCATATGTACCCCAAATACAGAAATGGTTATGGCAGCTAAGGATAATCCTGAACTAATAAAGCTAATCAATGATAATGATCTAATAATTCCTGATGGTATAGGCTTAATATACGGGTCTAGAATAAGGAAAAGGCCCTTAAAGGAAAGGGTTACTGGCTTTGATATATCAATTAAGATGCTAGAAATAGCTAATCAAAAAGGCTATAGCCTTTTTTTGCTTGGGGGGAAAGAGGGAGTTGCTAAAAAAGCCTCTGAAAATATCTTAACACAGTATCCTAATATAAAAATTACAGGCTATCATCATGGTTATTTTAAAGGAAGCCATAATGGGTATGATAATCATGACGAAGAATTAAAAATTATTAGGATGATAAATGAATCAAAAACAGATATAATATTTGTTGGACTAGGCTTTCCTAAACAAGAACAGTGGATAGGAAAGAATAAACATAGAATTCGTGGTAGGGTCATCATTGGCAATGGTGGTACAATGGATGTGCTTGCTGGAGTCAGCAAAAGGGCACCGGAGATATTTCAAAGATTGGGGTTAGAGTGGTTTTATAGACTTATGAAGGAGCCTTCTAGAATTAAACGACAGATGGCAATACCAAAATTTATACTATCTGTACTATTTAATACAGATGCAATTGAATAAGGAGGTGTAGATATGGGACAAGGAAAAACATATGAACTAGTAGTATCAATAATATGGCTAACAATAGGAACATTTTTACTAGCCCTTGCATTAGCTTTATTTCAAGAGCCAAATGTGATTGCACCTGGTGGGGTAACTGGCTTTGCTATTGCCTTTAAGAAGTTGACTGGTATACCAGTATACTTGACTAATCTATTTATTAACATTCCATTATTTATAATAGGAATTATGCTGCTTGGGAAAAATTTTGGATGGAAGACTTTATATTCAACAGTTATGTTATCTTTTTTTCTAAAGATATTACCTGAAACTCCTTTGACTAGAGATCTGCTTTTAGCCTCAATGTTTGGTGGAGTTATAGCCGGTGTTGGTTTAGGTATAGTATTTAAATATGGTGGAACAACTGGTGGTACAGATTTAGCAGGATCTATACTTAATAAGGTATTTCCAGCCTTTAGCATATCCCGCTTCATGATGGCTATAGATTTAATTGTGGTAATATTTGCAGGTGTTGTAGATCAGAAGGTGGAAACATCTCTTTATTCCATAATATCCTTGTTCATTTCCGTTAAAGTTATAGATCTGGTATTAGAAGGATTTGATAATCTAAAGGCCTTTATGATAATAACGGATAAGCCTATAGAAATAAGCAGAAAAATAATGGATGATTTAGAAAGAGGTGTTACACTATTTAAAGCAAAAGGCATGTATACTATGGAGGATAGAAATGTACTCCTTTGTATAGTAAACAGATATCAGTTTGCAAAGGTAAAATCCTTAGTATATGATATAGATGAGGATGCCTTTGTAATGGTTGCTGATGTATATGAGGTGTTAGGTGAAGGTTTTAAAGAAATCGAGAAGATATAGGAGGTCAGATATGGATAGATATAAGGATTTAAAAAGGATTGCAACTAAACTAAGAATGGACGTTATAAAAATGCTTAAAGAAGCTAAATCGGGTCATCCTGGAGGCTCCCTTTCTGCCTGTGAAATAATTACAGTCCTCTATTTCAAAGAGATGAATATAGATAGCAGCAATCCAAATTGGCCAGATAGGGACAGATTTGTTCTCTCCAAGGGCCACGGTGCACCAATTCTTTATGCTGCCTTAGCTGAAAGAGGATATTTTCCAAAAGAAGAATTAATGAAATTGAGAAAAATAGATTCCATGCTACAAGGCCATCCTGACATGAAGGACACCCCAGGAGTAGATATGACCACAGGTTCTTTAGGACAGGGATTAGCTGCAGCTAATGGTATGGCCTTAGCTGGTAAGCTTGATAAAAGGAATTATAGAGTATATGCACTACTTGGAGATGGAGAAGTTCAAGAGGGAATAATCTGGGAGGCAGCTATGCTTGCTGCTCATTATCAGCTTGACAATTTGACTGTATTTTTAGATCACAACGGTTTGCAAATAGATGGTTCAAATAGAGAGGTTATGAACATAGAACCTATCGATGAGAAGTTTAGAGCCTTTGGATGGCATGTAATAAATATAGATGGCCATGACTTTGAACAGATAATAAATGCCATAGAGGAAGCTAAGAATACAAAGGGCAAACCAACCATAATCATAGCCAAAACTGTTAAAGGTAAAGGTGTTTCTTTCATGGAAAATCAATACGAATGGCATGGAAAAGCACCTTCAGAAGAGGAAGCAGTTAAGGCTCTAGATGAACTAGGAGGTGTTTTAAATGACTAATATGATTGCAACAAGGGATGCTTATGGTGAAGCTTTAAAAGAGCTAGGAGCCATAAATAAGGATATTGTAGTACTGGATGCAGACCTTTCAAGTTCTACTAAAACTGCTGTATTTAAAAAGGCTTTTCCAGAGAGATTTTTTAATGTAGGTATAGCAGAGCAAAATCTAATAGGTACTGCTGCAGGCTTGGCAACCACTGGGAAGATACCTTTTGCTAGTACTTTTGCTGTATTTGCCACAGGTAGAGCTTATGAGATAATAAGGAATTCTGTTGCTTATCCAAAACTAAATGTGAAGATAGCAGCTACTCATGCTGGATTAACAGTAGGAGAAGATGGAGCAACCCATCAAGCTTTAGAGGATATAAGCCTTATGAGAAGTCTGCCTAATATGGTTGTTTTGTGTCCAGCAGATGCTGTTGAAACAAAAAAGTGTGTATTTAAGGCTGTAGAGCATAAAGGACCAGTATACATTAGATTAGGTAGGAGCCAGGTTCCTGTTCTATTTGATGAAAATTATGAATTTGAGATAGGAAAAGGTGTACAGCTAAGAGATGGAAATGATGTTACTATAATTGCTACAGGAGTCATGGTGGCAAAAGCATTGGAAGCAAGCGATGTATTAGCAAAAGAGAATATATCTGCAAGAGTAATAAACATGTCCACCATAAAGCCAATTGATAAGGAGATAATCATAAAGGCTGCTAAGGAGACTAAAGGGATAATTACAGTAGAAGAACACAATATTATTGGTGGCCTTGGAAGTGCAGTGGCGGAAGTACTTGTTGAGAATTATCCTGCTCGTATGATAAGGATTGGTACCATGGATACTTTTGGAGAATCAGGAGATGCAAATCAGCTATTAGATAAATATGGTCTAAGCGTAGAGAATATAGTAAACAAAGCTAAAGAAGTGTTAAATAGATAAATTGATAAAATAGCACCAATATTTTGGTGCTATTTTTTATTTAAAAACATAAACCCTAAAATTTAAGAATATTATGAAATAAGAAGGGATTAGGAGGGGGTTTGTGTGAAAAAAAAGCATATAGCTATAGTAGGAATAGTGATAATAATATTATTAATAGTATTAATCGGAATAAAAATATTTAATAAGGGTGAGAATGAAGTGAGGTTTAAAGTGTTAAATCCATCGGAAATTCCTGAAAAGATAAAGGACATACTTCCAAAATACCTATCAGAAGAAAAAGCTTTAACATGTAGGTTGAATGATGAAATATACGTGGTGGTTACAAGAGGAGAGAAGAGAACAGGAGGATACACTGTAGAAGTTAAGAAGATAATAAAAGAGGAAAGGGATAATGGAGATTTTGATATAACTGTTGTAGCTAAATATCATGACCCAGCTCCTGGCGAAATAGTAACACAGGGTTTTGATTATCCTTTTACAATAGTAAAAACTGACCTAGAGGAAATGCCTAAGAGAATAAACTTAAAAGTGGTATACGAGGAATAATATTAGTTTATATGGGCGACCAAGTAGATAAAAATTTGGTCGTCACTTTTATTTACCTAAAATGTTATCACCTACAAATCCATCGAATATTATGCATATACAATAAAATGCTGATGTATGCAAACCTACTTGGGTATATATCATATAACTGGAGGTGATGAGATGAAGGATTTATATCTGGTTCCAGTGGAAAAATTAAAGAACCGATGTAAGTGTGAGATATTTGATGGCAAGACTACTGAAGATTTACCAGCATCTAGTGAACTGATAGGTCAGGAAAGGGCAATGGAAGCTTTAAAGTATGGCCTTTCCATTAACAGAAAAGGATATAACATATATGTATCAGGTCTTACTGGTACAGGAAAAAATAGCTATTCTTTTTTGGTGGCAATGGAATTTGCTAGTAAGAAGAAACCTCCAAAGGATTGGTGTTATGTTTATAATTTCAAAAAGCCAGATTCACCTAAAGCCATCAGTATGTCTAATGGGCAAGGAAAAATATTTAAGAGGGATGTAGAGAAGGTAATAGAAAATTTGAAAATGGAAATTCCAAAAGCTTTAACTTCAAAGGAATATGAAAGTAGGAGACAGCTAATCTACTCCTCTCATCAATCCAAAGCCCAAGAGGTATTGGAAGAATTGAATGAACTTGCAAAAGAGTATAATTTTATATTTAAGCAGACAGATAAAGGGATATTGAATATCCCAATGAAAGATGGTAGACCTATGACAGATGAAGAGCTGGATAGTCTTTCCGAGGAAGAAATGAAAAAACTAATAAAAGATTCTAATGAACTAAATCAAAAATCTTATGAGTATATAAAAAGAGTCAGAGAATTGGAAAAGAACATGATTAAAGAAATAGAAAAGCTTAGAGAAGACAAGGTCAGGGAAGTACTGGATATATATGTAGATGTATTAATAGACAAATACAATGACAATCAGGGAATATGTGAATATTTAAATGATTTAAAATCAGACATAATAAGCAATTATGAGCTATTTTTGGTAAGCGATGAAAAGAAGCCTTTCTCAAAGCTTAACTTAATGGGAAGTTCAACAGATGATATAATGAAAAGGTATGAAGTAAACCTCTTTATGAATAACAGCGATAAAACCTGTGCTCCTGTCGTAAGGGAGATGAATCCAACCTATTATAATCTATTTGGAAAGATTGAATATGTAAATGAAATGGGGGGGTTCAAGACCGATCATACAAAGATAAGACCAGGAGCTTTGCATGAAGCCAATGGTGGATATATTATACTGCAAGCTAAGGATGTTCTCATAAATCCTCACGCTTGGGAAGGATTGAAAAGAGCTTTAATTACTGAAAAGATAAAAGTAGAAAATATAACTGGACTTAATGTTATATCTGAAACTTTGACTCCAGAACCTATACCTTTAGATGTTAAGGTAATACTTATTGGGGACTTATACACCTATCAAC
>JAAROH010007677.1_pt1 | contig 57796 bp, 61 predicted proteins | sample 7248631 | NCBI WGS metagenome assembly JAAROH01 (sample SAMN09772309, study PRJNA484901) | compost metagenome | isolation source: Vermicomposting unit | place: India | reverse complement strand
TGTGCGTCATGTTTCTTCTGATTCAGTTTTCAAGGTATAATAGAAAAACCCCCTTATCCAATTGCAAGCTGGATAAGGGGGTTTTTGTTACTAAGGGAACGTTTATGTAGAATACAAACCGATTCCCTGTCGCTCATATTTAATAACGTACGATTTTTTTTCGTTTTTCCATTTCTGTATACGTAATACTGTAACGATCCGAGGTATACTAAGCGTAATATGGTAACTGAGCATTAAAAAGCCGTATTGTACGCTCCACCATGCTGTAACCAACAAGCTGACAGCCGTGCCGATAGAGAAAAACATCCACTCAATTTGCTGGTAATTGGAGATGGATAAAGGTAATTTTGTCCTCCATCCGCCCCAAGGAGATAAAAACCCATCAATGTGCCAACACATTGGAAGCGATGAGACAAAGCAGTAAAGGAAGAATGAAATTCCCTGAAGTATCCATATGATTATAAAATATCCAAAGGAATATAATAGGTGCTGGCTTGTAGCATTAAAGTATCGTTCGGCGACAAAAAGCAGGAAAAATATAAGTAAGGCCTGTAAAATCATCATGGACGGCTTCCAACGGTAGCGGTAATGAAGGGTATGGCTGTAGATTGTTGACTTTTCCTTTTCCAGTCTTCCTTTATCATTTTTTTCCTGTATCAATTCTTAATACCTTCCTTAAATAATGTACAAATTCTTGCTGAAGATAAGCAGGCTACTATTTTCTTTATCGGAAAAGGAGTGGGGATTTTGTATGATAAAATAGACCCCGAGATTATTGTACCTTTAGCTACCCCTGACGGTATTAAGGCCATCATTTTAGGAGTAAAAAGTATTCGTCCAAAAGAAGTAACACGGTTGCGACGTTCTTTAAGCAGAATGAATGTGCCTTTGCTTATGATGCCGGTTAAAGAGGCCCAAGTAGTAAAAAATGTATATTGTTTTTATCGCCTTGGTCTTTTGCAGGAAACGGAATTATATCAGCACTGCCAAGAACACGGGGCTGATTTTATTATGGTGCGCAGGGCTTTGGGGTTAGATCCCGCTATTGGACAGACAAGGGAACAGGAGAATGGAGAGTTGATTCTTAATTGGTTATTGAAGACCGCTTCCTTATTTTTTGCTTTTCGAATTGAGCGTGATTTTAACAAAAAAAGTGTTGGAAACGTTTCGTTAGGTGTCTGGGGAAATGCGGAGACTCCATTCGTGTATGAAGCGGTTACATCCTTACACTTCTTAGGGGCTGATATTCATTTATTTTCTATGCATGATGAAGATAAAGACGACATGAAATTTCCCTGTATTTTGTATCAGGACAAATGGAGGGCGCTTCAAGGAGTCGATGCGCTTATCATTTTAGAAAAACAGCAAGCTTTCGTTTCGATACCTGTTAAAGAATGGTATATAAGAAGAAGTTTGATGAAACAAAACATTGTAATTGATGTTTGTAATTTATATGAGCCGGAGGAAATGGAGCAAATAGGGTATCAATATATTAGTTTTGGCCGTTTTTATGTATAAAAATAAAAAGAATAGGGAAAAATAGCTGAAAAAAGATGAAGGTGATAATTGATGACGGAGCAGGAAGACCATAGCTGCATTGTATGTGGTCATGAGGAAGAACGAGGAATCTTTATTTTTCGATCATTTGTCTGCCATCGGTGTGAACAGGAGATCATAAAAACAGATGCTTCCGAAGATAGATATCATTTTTTTATTCGTCAAATGCGAAGAATATGGTTGAAACAAAACGCGTAAGCCCTTCTTGAAATCAAGGAGGGTTTCTTTTATGGTGAGAATTGGGACAGACGAAGGGGGAAATCCTGATGAACCATACAATTGCGCCGCTATACGCAGCGCTTTGCGCATACGAGAGAAACAGGCATATATCACTGCACGTACCCGGACATAAAGATGGGAACGTATTTGATAAGGAAGCGGACAATCATTTCTACTCCATTTTAAAAATAGACGCAACAGAAGTGAGCGGGCTTGATGATCTTCACCATCCTGCCGAAGTTATTGCCGAGGCACAGGAGATGGCTGCGGATGCTTTCGGTGCCGCTGAAACATTTTTTCTTATCGGAGGCTCCACGGCGGGCAATCTTGCCGCTGCTCTTACGCTATGTGCTCCTGGAGATACGATCCTTGTCCAGCGCAATGCTCATAAATCGATCTTTAATGGTTTGTTGCTGGCTGGCGCGCGCCCGGTGTTTATTACGCCTTATACTGAACCGGATACACAGGTAGCGACAGGAATCAGTGCAACACATGTAAAAGTAGCCCTTAAGAAATATCCGAGTGCCAAAGCGGTCTGGATTACCAATCCTAATTATTACGGTATGGGACAAAATGTGGCAGAAATTGCGGAAGCTTGCCATCAAGCGGGAATCCCGCTCATTGTAGATGAAGCGCATGGTGCCCACTTTAGTCAGGCATTGAATGTTCCAGATTCTGCTTTAAAAGCAGGAGCTGATTTGGTCGTTCAATCAACGCATAAAATGCTTCCTGCCATGACTATGGCGTCCATGCTGCACATACAGGGAACCCGCATTCCACGAGAAAAATTGAAACGGGTACTTTCAATGATACAGTCAAGTAGCCCTTCGTATCCGTTGATGGCTTCGCTGGATGTGGCACGCCGCTATCTTGTGACAAAAGGAAGGAAACAATTAGTCGCTACAGTAGAAAAGCTTGAACAAGCTCGGCTCGATCTTACTAGGAAACTTGAGTATCTTTTTATCTGGTCCGAAATAGATGGGAAAACGGTATATACTCGTGACCCGTTAAAATGGGTGCTGACAAGCCGCCATTTTAACGTTACCGGGTACCAGTTACTTGAATGGCTGGAGGAAATGGGGATTGTAGCTGAGATGGCAGATCTGCGTAATGTTGTCCTTGTTTTTCCCATTCATAATGAGGTGACTCAAATAGAAAAGGTCATAAACGCCGTTTTGCAACTTGAAAAGAAGCTGGCTAACATGCCGGGAGAAAGACGGACACGGAACCGTACCAACGCTTTTTTTACGAGACCTGGGCGATTGGTTAAGCCATCGATCTCTTTGCAGGAAGCCTTCCATTTCCATAAAAAACGCGTGCCGCTTGAACAAGCCATTGGATGGTGCAGCGCGGAAATGGTCATTCCTTACCCGCCTGGTGTTCCGCTGCTTGTACCCGGGGAAAAAATTACCGAAGAACATGTTAATATCATACAGGAGATAAAATGGGCAGGAGGGTATTTTCAGGGGACGTCCGATGAAACAGTAGAGGAAATCTTTGTACTGGTCAGCCTGTAGTTTTTTGTATATGATAACATCATACGAAATAAGGGAGGAGTGCGCCGTTGAAGGGTTGCTTTGTCACATTTGAAGGGGCTGACGGAGCGGGCAAGACTACACAAATTAAGCTATTGTACGAGTTTCTCCGTGAACAGGGCCACAATGTTCTACTGACCCGGGAGCCTGGGGGCACAGGCATTAGCGACAGCATCCGGGCGCTGCTCTTAGATCCGAAAAACAGCGAGATGAGGCACCAAACTGAAGTGTTGTTATATGCTGCGTCGCGGGCTCAGCATGTCCGTGAAAAAATTATTCCGGCGCTGGAAGAAGGAAAAATTGTATTATGTGATCGATTCGTTGATGCCAGTCTAGCGTATCAAGGCTACGGCCTTGGGCTGCCGCTGGAAGAAATCATAAATATTAACCAGTTTGCTACTGGTGGATTGACACCGGATATAACGTATTTTTTGGATCTACCAGCAGAGATTAGCCGCGAGCGTTTAAAGCAGCGTTTTGCAGCTTATAAGGGACCGGATCGTATTGAAAGTAAACCGGCTGAATATCATCAAAAAGTAAGACAAGGGTTTGCGGAAATCTGTCGTAAATACGCGGATAGAATTGTAAAAATCAACGCGGCGCGCAGCATTGAGACAATACAGAAAGAAGTGCGCGATCATTTTCTGCATTATCTGACAAATAGACAGTAACGCTTTCCCTTTTCACAATAGGCCAGCGGAAAAAGCTGATTTAGTAGTAACAAATAAAGTAAAGAAAAGGGTGGATTTCATGCGAATTGGGGAAAATATGCCGCTCGACAAAATACAGGGGGTTGAACCGAAGCAGAAGGTGTTGCCTCAGTATTACGTCGAATTTGACGAGGTTATGCAGTTCCAAAGCGGACAATTGGACATAGAGAAATTCAACAGACTCATCGAAAAAATTGACAGGCAGGGAGAGCGGTTAGCCCGTTCCCGCACGATTAAAGATTTGAAAGAATATAAAGCGCTTGTCAAAAGCTTTATGGAAGAGGTGGTCAAACACGGGGTCGCGTTGGAAGAACGCCACGGTTTTAACCGTCGCGGCCGCAGCAAGGTATATAAAATGATTACCGAGGTTGATAAAAAGCTTACGGAAGTAACGGATGCCGTATTGAAAAAAGAGAAGAAGAGTATCAGCATTTTAGATACAATAGGCGAAATTCGGGGCCTGCTTATTAATATGTACATGTAAGCAAACCAAACGAAAGAAGTGTGGATTGGTACCATGTGGAGCGAGTTTCCAGCGCAAAAACAGGTCGCTGAACTATTATATCGCAGCCTAAAACATAATCGTTTATCGCACGCATATTTGTTCTCTGGCCCTAAAGGGGCGGGCAAAAAGAAAGTGGCTAAACATTTCGCCAAGGCTATTTTTTGTCTGAAGCAGAATGGAGATAGTTGCGGCATATGCAAAAATTGCCGTTTGATTGAAGAAAGAAATCATTTTGACGTCCATTGGATTGAACCGGAGAGAAACATCATTCGAATTAAGCAAGTTGAGGACTTGCAGAAAAAATTCTCCTACAGGGCGGCAGAGTCCAGCCATAAAGTATATATTATGGATGAAGCCGACAAAATGAACCAGGAAGCCACCAACAGACTGCTGAAATTTCTCGAAGAACCTCCGCAGGGGGTTGTTGCCATTCTATTAACCAGTCGAATACAGGATATTCTTCCTACTATTCTTTCCCGCTGTCAGATTATTACATTTGCAGCTCCCTCGCCTGAAATCATTGCCAAAGAACTCGAGCAAGCGGGCGTAAAGCCTGGTCTGGCTCGCGCTGCAGCGCAGATCGCCAACGATGTTGAAGAGGCACGTAGACTTTGTGAAACAGAATCGTTTGCGCAGTTGAGAAGCCTAGTGATACAATTAAGTGAGGACATCCTTGAAAGGGGCACATATGCCCTTGTCACCATTCATGATAAGTTTCTCAAACAAGAGAAGGCGACTGACAAAATCGACCTGTTTCTTGATTTGTTTTTGCTCTGGTTTCGTGATTTGTTGTTTTTTTCACTGGGAAAAGAATCCCAGATTACGAATAAAGATCAGATGGAGCCCATTCAGAAACAGGCACTGCGTATGAGTCAGCGTAGACTTGTGGATGGAATGGGGACAATCCTGGTAACAAAAAACAGGCTTACGCATTATGCGAACCTGCAGTTATCCTTGGAAGATATGGTGCTTCGTCTGCAGGAGGGATAACATTTTGTTTGATGTTGTAGGTGTCCGCTTTAAAAAAGCGGGGAAGATATATTATTTTGATCCTGGTGATTTCTCGATTGAAATCAACGATTTTGTGATTGTGGAGACCGCGCGAGGCGTGGAGTATGGGCAGGTGGTTATCGGGCGTAAGCAGGTGGACGAAAATGATGTTGTCCTACCACTGAAAAAAGTATTGCGCATTGCTGATGAGCAGGACCGTTTTCAGGTGGAAGAAAACAAGCGGCTGGCAAAGGAAGCGTTTGGCATCTGTCAGGAGAAGATTGCTGCGCACAACCTAGAAATGAAGCTGGTCGATGTGGAATATACGTTTGACAAGAACAAAATCATCTTCTACTTTACGGCAGAAGGACGTGTCGATTTTCGTGAACTCGTCAAAGATTTAGCCGCTATTTTCCGCACGCGTATTGAGCTCCGCCAGATTGGTGTTCGTGATGAAGCGAAGATGCTTGGCGGAATAGGGCCTTGTGGTCGCATTCTCTGCTGCTCCACGTTTCTCGGCGATTTCGAACCGGTGTCCATCAAGATGGCGAAAGACCAGAATTTGTCGCTGAATCCTGCGAAGATTTCCGGTTTGTGTGGACGGCTTATGTGCTGTCTCAAATATGAAAGCGATAACTATGAGAGCGCGAAAGAAGAGCTTCCGGACATAGGAAAAGAAGTGGTGACAGCGATGGGGTATGGTCGTGTTGTCGGTCTTAACATCTTGGAGAAAAAAGTTCAGGTGGATCTATATGAAGCGGAGCGAATTATGGAACTGCCTTTTGAAGAGATTAGCGTAGTGGAGAAGGTGCAGTAGAGAACAACTGAGGTGGGGATTGTGAACAAACAAAGCATGTTTCACCAGCTCGCTTTGATTGAGGAAAAGGTCGGAGGGCTATACGAGGAGATCGGCCACTTGAAGAACGCGATGCTGGAGCTTATGGAAGAAAATAAAAATCTCTTGCTCGAGAATCAACACCTTAGGGAGCGGTTGCAGCAGCGGGAAATCGAACTGGAAAAGAAGGAAAAGCTCCAGAGCAGTGTCATAAAGACGCGAAAGGATAAAAAGAAAAGGTTGGTTGTCGGTGAAGGATATGATAACCTGGCACGTTTGTACCAGGAAGGTTTCCATATCTGCAACGTGCATTACGGAAGTGTACGCACGGATGGAGATTGCTTGTTTTGCCTAGCTTTTTTAAATAAACAAGGATAACGGAAACGACCCGAGTTGTACGCGGGTCGTTTTTTAAACACTTTTCATTTTTGGCGAGCATAAGCCTCCGAATTTTTCTCATTCATAGAAAGGAACTCTTATGGTAGAAAATGTAAGGTTGTATTCGGATGAACGAATTGATGATTTGCTAACCAAAGATATGAAAATTATTCAGAGTAAACAAGTATTCTGCTTTTCGCTTGATGCCGTGCTGCTGGCCCGCTTTGCTTCTCTTCCGATAAAAAGGGGTCGGATTATTGATTTATGTACCGGCAACGGCGTCATTCCTCTGTTGTTAAGCGTGCGTACAGAATGTCCGATTGATGCCGTAGAGATACAAGAGAGGCTTTACGATATGGCCAAGCGCAACGTGGCGCTGAATGGGTTAGAAGACAGAATTACAATTTATCATGGGGATGTAAAAGAGGCACTCACATTTCTGCGGAATGGGAGTTATGACGCCCTGACATGTAATCCACCGTATATGCCGGTTGTTGGTGGGGAGAAAAATAAAAGCAGCCATGTAGCAATCGCACGCCATGAAATCTTACTGACGCTTGAAGAAGTGATTCGCATAAGCAGCAAGCTAGTTCGCCCAGGCGGAAAAGTAGCATATGTACACCGTGCCGGACGTTTGGGAGATTTAATGACGTTGATGCGTAAATACCGTATCGAACCGAAACGGATTCGGCTCGTCTATCCAAAACCAGGGATGGAAGCCAACATGGTATTAATTGAAGGAATTCGGGACGGAAAACCTGATGTAAAAGTACTTCCACCATTGATCGTTTATAAAGAGAACGGGGAATACTGTGACGAAATTCATTCGATTTATTATGGCGACAGGAAGGAGGAGTAGGTATGTTTGTACAGAAAAGCTTTGCTTCCGGCGATCATGACGGAAAGGGCAAGCTATATCTTGTAGCAACTCCTATAGGCAATATGGATGATATGACCATTCGTGCCATTCGCGTGCTTCAGGAAGTGGATATTATCGCAGCGGAGGACACCCGGCAGACACGCAAGTTGCTTAACCATTTTGAAATTGGGACGCGACTTATTAGTTATCATGAACATAATAAAGCAGCTAGTGGGCCGGAAATTATTCGCTTATTAAAAATAGGAAAATCGATAGCGCTTGTAAGCGACGCTGGGCTTCCGGCGATCTCAGATCCGGGGCAAGAGTTGGTTCGAGATGCGGTTGACGAATCCATTCCTGTAATCCCCGTACCGGGAGCAAACGCCGGGCTGTCCGCGTTGATTGCCTCCGGACTGTCGACAGATCGTTTTTTGTTCCGTGGTTTTCTTCCGCGTGATAACAAGGAGCGCCGGAAGGAACTAGAGCGACTTCGTTCATATCCAGAAACGCTTATTTTCTATGAAGCGCCGCACCGTATCATTAAAACTTTGGCTGAAATAAGGGAAGTGCTTGGTGAACGCAAAGTGGCGCTAGGGAGAGAATTAACGAAGCGCTATGAAGAATTTGTGCGGGGAGAGATAATGGAAGTGCTTGATTTTCTGAACGAGCAGGAGGAAATCCGCGGCGAATTTACCGTTATCGTAGAAGGAAATGAAGGAGAACAGGGAGCAGGCCAGTTAGAGCAATGGTGGCAAGGACTCGACATTGTATCCCATGTAGATGTTTATATTGAAAAAGGGTTGACGAAGAAGGAGGCGCTGAAGCAAACAGCAGAAGAACGTGGACTTCCTAAGCGGGAAGTGTACAACGCTTATCATCAGAAAGAAAAATAAGCTTCCCGATTGTTAGGAAGCTTATTTTTCTTCATTTATGTTATGCTTTTTGCGTGGGTATTTCAGATATGCAGGAACCACAGATAATTTTTCCTTTGTACGTTATCGTATTTTCTGTGCTTCCACAGAAGATGCAGGCTGGCTCGTATTTTTTTAACATGATGCGTTCGCCGTCAACATAAATTTCAAGAGCGTCTTTTTCTCCAATACCCAATGTACGACGGAGTTCGATTGGAATTACGACACGACCTAATTCATCTACTTTTCTTACAATACCAGTTGATTTCATGTTTACTATATCTCCTCTCGTAATTACCCGAATTTATTCATTATTTTTATCGTCAAAATTCGACATACTTTCTTTATCACTATCCTAACAGCATTTTTCGATGAGGTCAACCATTTACTGGGATTATACTATAAAAAAATCTCAATATATGTAAAAAAAATACTAATCAAGGAAATATAGTGTTTAAAATGTAATATATGTATAAAATATATAACAGTATATAAGACTGAATTTATTTTAAATTTATACCTTATTTTAAAATAATACAAAAATATTCTGTGAAATAGATAAATCTTGATGCAGATTTTTCGACAAAAACACAAACATTCGTAGTTATTAATTCGACAAAAAAGGAAATAAAAGGATAATATAGTGAGGGATTAACATAAGACTTGACGAAGACTGACAGGTAAGGTATAGAATAAAAGGAAAAGGAAATCATATATTATGGATAATATATGCAAAACGATGATGGGAAGAGTAATCGCGTGTACTTTTTACAGAGAGCCGGGATGGGTGGAAACCGGTAAAAGGAGCGGGATGAAGATGGCCCCGGAGTTTTTGCTTTCGAGCGCATGATGCGTTAGGGGGCAACGTTTCCCGCGTTACGGGATTGAGCCTGTCTTCTTTTGACTGGAAAGCTAGGAAGACAGGGAATTTGGGTGGTACCACGAGAGCTTCTCGTCCCATATGGGGATGGGGAGCCTTTTTTCATAGAAAGCGAGCGGGCAGTGCTCGCAAGTTTTCTTCCTCATTTTTTTGGTGAAAGGATGAGTAAGATGAGTAAACCAACGTATTACATTACATCACCGATTTATTACCCGAGCAATACGCTTCATATCGGAAATGCTTATACGACAATCGCCTGCGACGCGCTGGCCCGTTATAAGCGTTTACGTGGATACGACGTGTTTTATCTCACAGGCACGGACGAGCATGGACAGAAGCTGCAGCAACGCGCCGCGCAGGAAGACAAGCAACCGTTGGAATTTATTGATCCGATTGTTGATTGGATTAAGGACTTATGGGAACGCCTTGATATTTCCTATGACGATTTCATTCGTACTACCCAGAAGCGTCATAAAGATGCCGTGCAGAAGATCTTCCAAAAGCTTGTTGATAAAGGCGATATCTACCTAGGCGAATACGAAGGTTACTACTGTGTGCCTTGTGAAGCGTTTTGGACGGAGCATCAGTCGAAAAAGGATGGAGAACATATTTGTCCAGATTGTGGACGCCCAATTTCGCTTGTGAAAGAAAAAAGTTATTTCTTTCGTATGTCGAAATACCAAGATCGGCTTTTGAAATACATCGAAGAGCATCCGGAGTTTATTCAGCCAGAGTCCCGCCGCAATGAGATGGTAAATAACTTCCTTAAGCCGGGTCTGGAAGACTTGAGCGTATCCCGCACATCATTCGACTGGGGCATTAAGTTGCCGAACGACCCTGAGCACGTTATCTATGTCTGGATTGATGCGCTGACGAACTATATTACCGCGCTAGGATATATGAGCGAAGATGACACGAAATTTAACAAATATTGGCCGGCTGATGTCCATATGATCGGTAAGGACATTCTTCGCTTTCACACGATTTATTGGCCAATTATTCTAATGGCGCTTGACTTGCCATTACCGAAGAAGGTATTTGGTCATGGTTGGCTGCTTATGCCAGATGGAAAAATGTCGAAATCGAAAGGCAATGTTATCGATCCAAAATTTTTGATCGAACGTTACGGTTCCGACTCGATTCGCTACTTCCTGTTGCGTGAAATTCCGTTCGGTCAAGATGGCGTATTCACGCCGGAAGCATTTATCCAGCGTTTGAACTTTGATCTAGCGAATGACCTTGGCAATTTGGTGAGCCGGACGGTAGCGATGATTGAGAAATATTTTGAAGGCGTGCTTCCGGCTCCGACCGCGCCGGAAATGGTGGATGAAAACCTGCGCAATGTGGCGCGTCAAGCAGTTACTGGTCTCGAAGAGCACATGGACGAAATGCGGTTTGGCGGTGCGTTGAACAGCCTATGGGATCTGGTGAGCCGCACAAATAAATATATTGATGAAACAACGCCATGGGTGCTGGCAAAAGATGAAGCCAATAAAGAACGCCTTGGTACAGTTATGTACAATCTGGCGGAAAGCATTCGTATTATTTCTATTGCTTTGCAACCGTTTATGACACATGCACCGCGCAAAATTTGGGCGCAGCTGGGTATTACGGGAAATGAAGATATTACAAGCTGGGAGTCGGCAAAAGAGTGGGGAGCGCTTCCGGCCGGCATAAAAGTAAACAAGGGTGATGCGTTATTCCCACGCCTTGATCTGGAAAAAGAAATTGCCGTTATTGATGAGACAACGGCAGCAGCGCGTAAACAGGCGGAAGAAAATAAGAAAAAGAAGGAACAGGCGCAAGCTAAAACAGAAGAGAAGCCAGCCGTACCCGAAATCAATATCGATGACTTTATGAAAGTGGAATTACGCGTGGCGCAGGTTATCGAAGCGGAAAAAATTCCGAAAGCAGATAAATTGTTGAAGCTGCAACTGGATCTCGGCTATGAAAAACGCCAGGTCGTATCCGGTATTGCCAAGCATTACAGTCCGGAAGACCTTATCGGCAAGAAAGTGATCTGCGTCACTAACCTTAAACCGGTAAAGCTGCGTGGTGAAATGTCGAATGGAATGATTTTGGCCGCATCTGAAGGAGACAAACTCACTCTTGCGACCGTTCCTGACAGCATGCCGAACGGGGCGATTGTAAAATAGGTGTCTGGACCCAAAAGGAGGCTGTTATAGTGCTGTTTGATACACACGCCCATTTGAATGATGAGAAATTCAATGAAGATAGGGATGCCACAATTACCCGTGCACGGGAAAGCGGTGTTTCTTACATTTGCAATATCGGGTACAACCGGGAGACGATTCGTACGTCTCTCGAGTTGGCCCATAAATATGACTTTATCTACACTGCCATTGGCTGGCACCCTCAGGATGCCAAAACGTTGACAGATGAAGATCTTGAATGGATTGAGAACTTGGCACGCGAAGAGGAAAAAGTGGTAGCTATCGGCGAAATTGGGCTGGACTATTATTGGGATACATCACCGAAAGATGTGCAGCAGGAAGTATTCCGCAAGCAGATTCGCCTTGCCAAAAAATTGCAGCTTCCAATCATTATTCATGATCGGGAAGCGCATCAGGATATTGTTCATATTTTGCGTGAGGAAAAAGCGGAAGAAGTAGGCGGGATTATGCACTGCTTTTCTGGTAGCTCAGAAATGGCCCGGCAATGCATAGATATGAATTTCTACATTTCGCTTGGTGGGCCGGTTACGTTCAAAAATGCTAAGAAGCCAAAAGAAGTGGCGGAATGGGTGCCGCTTGACCGGCTATTGATTGAAACGGACTGTCCGTATTTAACGCCGGAACCATACCGCGGCAAGCGCAATGAGAGTGGATATGTACGGTATGTCGCCGAAAAAATCGCAGAGATCAAAAATATTTCTTTCGAAGAATTAGCTCAAATTACGACAGAAAATGCTAAAAAATTATTCCATATTCAGGAATAGTCGAAGCATTTCTAAGATTTTCTGCCTCAAGTATATCAACGGTTGAGAGATTTTTTTGGATCTTTTATCCCATTGAAATTCTGCAAGATTTGTAGAATCTCATGTAAAAAACTGGTTTGACAAATTTTCAGAGGATCGTCTACAATGACTCTCAACCGTTTAAGGAGGCAGATAGACTTTGGAACAAAATCATATTCAGTTGGATTTTTGGAAGAATCGTATGTGGATTCTTCTGGCCGCTGTTGCGATGATTGTTATCGTAAGTCTTGTGTTTTTGTTTAATTCATGGAAAACAAAGAAGATTACTTTCATAAATGATGGCAAAGTAATGACCGTAAAAACCAAATCTAAAACGTTGGGAGATTTTCTGGCTGAGAAAGGGATAACGCCGGGGAAGTTCGATGAATTGAATTTCGGAATGGAGACGGTGTTGACGGATGGTATGGAGGTAAAATACATACCGGCAAGAAAAGTAACAATTAACGTAGCGGGTCAGAAGAAGCAAGTGATGACGGTAAAACGCCAGGTCAAAGATATTCTGGCGGAACAAAAAATCAGGCTTGGGCCGCTGGACAGAGTAGAACCGGCGTCTGGTCAGGCTGTAAAAGAGAACCAAACAGTGACGGTCACAAGAATCACCAAGAAGATCGTGAACAATGAGAAAACGGTAGCCTTCAGTACAAAAGAGCGTAAGGATAACACAATGCCGCAGGGAGAGCGAAAAGTTATCCAACAAGGCCAGCAGGGAAAAATTTTGGAACGGTATGAGGTTGTTTATGTCAATGGCAAGCTGGCTTCTAAGAAGCTTGTCGATTCCGAGGTGCTGCGCGACTGGAAAGACCATATCGTAGCCGTTGGAACGATGCGGATGATAGCTGCGTCACGTAGTGGCTCTAGACTGGAGGGAGGAGACTTTACTCCACGCAGAACGCTGCGCGTTAGAATGACTGCATATTCGCCGCATGCATCTTCAACCGGCAAGAATCCGGGCGATGCGGGATACGCGATTACCGCCACGGGAGCGACCGCGGAAGAGGGAAGAACCATTGCAGTAGACCCGGATGTCGTACCTCTTGGCTGGTGGGTTTATATTGAAGGGTACGGTTTTCGTAAAGCTGAAGACACTGGGGGCGCTATCAAAGGCAACCGTATGGATTTGTTTTTTGAATCCGAACAGGAAGCCCAAGACTTTGGCGTCCAGTACAAAACGGTGCATGTTATCGGTCCTAAAAAACCAAATTAATTGTATGATACAAGCAGGGGAAAACGGGTTTTTCCCTGTCTTTTTTGTGAAAAGAGGAAATAGATGTGATGATTAAAGAAGTCATTGTAGTTGAAGGCAAATCTGATACTGTTGCGATTAAACGAGCGGTTGAGGCGGATACAATCGAAACGGGCGGTTCGGCTATTCCTGAGCGGGTAATTGACCGGATTCGCAGAGCGCAAAAGACAAGGGGCGTCATTATTTTCACTGACCCCGACTATCAGGGGGAGCGGATTCGCAAAATTATTAGTCAGGCCGTTCCCGGCTGCAAGCATGCGTTTATTAGAAAGGCCGACAGCCAGGGCAAACGGAATTTGGGTGTAGAGTACGCGTCACCGGAAGCGATCCGCAAAGCGCTGGCGAAGGTACGTACAGAAGCGGAGGCGCCTAAAGAACAAATCACAATAGAGGATATGATTGATGCTGGCTTGATCGGTGGTGCACAGGCAAAGGAACGTCGCATACTGTTAGGAGAAAAACTGGGGATTGGCTACGCCAATGCCAAACAGCTTCACAAGAGGCTTTTAATGCTGCAAATTACGCGGGAAGAATTTGCGGAAGCGCTGGCTTGGGTGGAGGCACAGGAGGAACGGAAATGACCATACGCGATATTGCAACACCAACAAGAACCAAAGAAATTCTGAAAAAGTACGGATTTTCTTTCAAGAAAAGCTTAGGACAAAATTTCTTAATCGATTTAAATATTCTGAGTAAAATTGTGGCTGCGGCCGAGCTTACGAAAGAAAAAGGCGTACTCGAAATCGGCCCCGGTATTGGTGCATTGACCGAACAGCTTTCCCGGCAAGCGGGACAAGTGGTGGCGATCGAAATTGATCAGCGCCTGCTACCGATTCTCAAGGACACGTTGTCTTCATATCCACATACGGAAGTCATTCACGGTGACGTACTCAAAATGGATGTAAAGTTGTTAATCAAAGAAAAATTTAAAGAGCAAAAAAAGGTTAGCGTTGTGGCGAATTTGCCGTACTATGTCACTAGTGCGATTTTGATGAAGTTACTGGAAGAGAGGCTGCCGCTTGAAAATATTGTCGTAATGGTTCAAAAGGAAGTGGCAGAAAGAATTTCCGCGTCTCCTGGTAGCAAAGCGTATGGTGCGTTGACCGTGCTGGCACAGTTCTACGCAGAAGCGGAAATAATTACCGTTGTGCCACATAGCGTCTTTATTCCGCAGCCAAATGTCGATTCTGCGGTATTGCGCCTTCGCATTCGGGAACGGCCAGCTGTTGAGGTGGTAAGCGAAGCAATATTTTACCGCGTAGTGAAAGCAAGCTTTGCGCAACGTCGCAAAACTCTTTCGAACAACCTTATGAACAATTTATTTGGCAAAGATAAGAAAGAGAAAATGCTGCAGGTGCTTAAGGAAGCGGGAATTGATCCGGCAAGACGCGGGGAAACGCTGTCGATTGAGGAATTTGCCCGGCTAAGCAACATCATAGCCCATGCGTTTGAGGGGCAATAAAAGGCGAACCCTTTTTCCCGGCAAGCATACGATGTGAGGAAAAGGGGGTTTTTTATGTTTCCCAGTCAGAAATTGCGTGTCGGGGATATTGTGGCTCGGAAGTCGCACGGATGTGATTTATTGTTTCAAATTGTTGATATTAATCAGGAAAAAGGCACATGCTCGCTCATTGGTTTGGATTACCGTCTGATGGCAGATGCACCGCTCAGCGATCTTGTAAAGGTAACAGAAGAGGAAATCGCAAAAATACGGAGCAAATCTGAGCAGAAACATATTGAAGCAATGCGAATGATTGAGCAAGAACGACGCTCTGCACGTGAGAGGAATATGTGGCGCCAGGTAAATTATATAAAGGAAATGGGTGGTTCATTTGATTGGCCGGGCAAAGTGCTTCATGTTGATGGAGACAAAAATTATTTGAAGAAATGTTTAACTGTATATGAGCAATTAAAAGTACCTGCTGTCGGCTATCATATTCCAGAAAAAGATTTCCCTCAACAAATTATTTCTATGCTGGAAAAGCACCAGCCGGATATTTTGGTGCTAACCGGACATGATGCTTTACAGAGCAAGCGCGGGCCGGCGGATGATTTGAATAGCTACCGTAATTCCAAATATTTTGTCCAGGCGGTAGAAAAAGCTCGGATGTTTCAGCAGGGCAAAGACAGCCTTATCATCTTCGCGGGAGCTTGCCAGTCCTATTTTGAAGCTATTTTAAACGCGGGCGCCAATTTTGCCAGTTCACCCAAGCGTATTAACATCCATACTCTCGATCCTGTATACATAGCCGAAAAGGTGGCGTATACATCGATTCAGCAATCCGTAAACATATTTGAGATGGTCAAGAATACGATTACCGGAATCGAGGGTGTAGGAGGTATCGAAACAAAAGGTTGCTTTCGTTTCGGGATTCCGAAGCCGCATTAACACTCCATACGCCTGAAATTATAGGATTATTGGGTCGTTAGCGTTCATCTTTCATCCCACGATGAAAACCGTGGGATGAAAGAAAGCGTTGCTTTATAAAGCACAACCTTTTTCTTATTTTTTTGATTTTTAAGATTTATAAGCGCTTTCTCGATAAAAATTTGTTGACAGCTTTTCTGTAGTCTTGCTATAATTATCGATTTATTTGACATACTATAATGGTGGTGATATACTTACATATAGTGAGGTGGTCTGAATGGCGAGAAATACGTTACACGATATAAAACGTAGTTTAGATAATCACATTGGAGAACGGATTTTACTCCGTGCCAATGGCGGACGTCGTAAGACCGTGGAAAGAACGGGTGTACTGGAAGAAACATACCCGTCAGTGTTTATTGTGAAGTTGGATGAGGACAAACATGCTTTTGAGCGTGTGTCATACAGTTATGCGGATGTGCTTACAGAGACGGTGGAACTTACCATTTGCCGTAACAATGAACATATTCGCATTTCGCTTGAACAGTAATATACAGTAGGATTTTATATCCTGCTGTTTTTTATTTTGCTTTCTTACGTATACTATGCGTACGGGAAATAAAGGGGGCTGTATGTATATGGCACGCAGACGAGGGATTATGTCGGACAGACTCAAGTATGAGTTGGCTAAAGACCTTGGATTTTATGAAACGGTTCAGCGGGAGGGCTGGGGCGGCATCACGACCCGCGACGCGGGGAATATGGTGAAGCGGGCCATCCAGCTGGCCGAAGAAGCGCTTGCAAAACAGAATCCCGGCAAATAACATTTTTCCCGACCAAGGCCAGGCAATGTATGCCTGGCCTCTTCATATTATGCGTATTATATTGCTTCCACGTGGAAAAGGGAAGCGATTAATGCTAAAATAAGCAAAGCATAAAGTGGAAGGGAAGAAAGAATTGGTGAACGATGTTTACCTTATGATAAAAGCTCCGGCAAAAATTAATTTAACGCTGGATGTATTGGCAAAGCGTCCGGACGGCTACCATGAGATTGAAATGGTAATGACGACAATCGACTTAGCCGATCGATTGACCATTTACCCGCGGGAGGAAGACAAAATTACGCTTGATTGTAACGTAAGCTACTTGCCTCTTGATGAGAGAAATCATGTATACCAGGCAGCCCGGCTGGTAAAAGAACGTTTTGGCATTAAGCGTGGGGTTCATATTTATATTGACAAGCAGATTCCGATTGCAGCTGGCCTTGCGGGCGGAAGCAGCGATGCGGCAGCTACTATCAAAGGATTGAATCGCTTGTGGAATCTGAATATGAGCATGGCGGAGATGGCCGAGCTAGGCTCGCATATTGGTTCTGATGTTTCTTTTTGCGTGTATGGAGGAACTGCATTGGCACGTGGGCGAGGCGAGAAAATTGAACCGTTGCCGTGTCTGCCCCCTTGCTGGGTCATTTTAGCAAAGCCGCCTATTGGTGTATCAACCGCAGAAGTGTACGGAGCATTACGGGTGGAGGAACTGAAAGAAAGGCGAAAGTCCAGTGAAATGATTGCGGCGATTCGTCAGGGGGATTTTGTCGGTGTATGTCGCGCGTTGAACAATCATTTAGAAGCAGTGACGCTGAAAATGCATCCTCAGGTACGTCAGATTAAAGAAAGAATGTATCGTTTTGGTGCAGATGGTGTTTTAATGTCGGGAAGCGGTCCAACGGTGTTTGCGCTGACGGAGCATGAATCGCGCATGAACCGGGTTTATAATGGACTGCGTGGTTTTTGTAAGGAGGTATATGCCGTGCGTATTTTAGGAGAAAATAACGGGTAGCACTTGCGTAAATCCGTACATAAGTGGTATATTCACTTCATAATATTCGGTTTTTAATACGGAGGAGCGTACGTAGATGAAAAAGTTAAGGAGAAGTGCACGGCTGGTAGATATGACGCAGCACTTGCTGGCTCGTCCCCATAAATTAATTCCGCTAACTTTTTTCGCGGATCAATACGGAGCTGCAAAATCATCAATTAGCGAGGATTTGTCAATCATTAAAGAATTGTTTGAGTTAGAAGGAGTCGGACTGCTAAAGACAGTTGCAGGAGCAGCGGGCGGAGTGAAGTACATTCCGATGATGAACGCTACGGAAGCACGAACTGTTGTAGAGGATTTGTGCGAAATGCTGAAAAGTCCGGGCCGTTTGCTGCCAGGTGGCTATCTTTACATGGCTGATTTGCTAGGGGAGCCGGAAGCATTGTCCAAAATTGGTAAAGTATTTGCTTCCGTTTTCGCGGAAGCGGAGGCCAATTATGTGATGACAGTGGAAACAAAAGGAATTCCACTGGCATATGCCACAGCACATTACTTAAACATTCCGGTTGTGATTGTACGCCGTTATAGCAAGGTGACTGACGGCTCCGTAGTAAGTATTAACTATGTATCCGGTTCAAGCAAACGCATTCAGACGATGTCTCTTGCCCGCCGTGGATTGCCTGAGCATTCTAAAGTTCTCATTATTGACGACTTCATGAAGGCTGGTGGCACCATTCGGGGAATGATGGATTTGTTGGAAGAATTTAAGGCTGAAGTAGTAGGTGTTGGCATTTTTATGGAGACGGCTAATGTAAAAGAGCGTTTGGTGGATGATTATATTTCGCTGCTGCGGATGACGGAAGTAGATGTGCGCGATAAAGAAATTCGTCTTGAATTAGGAAATTATTTTAAAAAAGAAATATGAATGAATGTTGGAGGGATCTTCATGGAACAAATTTCTACTAATCAAGCTCCAGCGGCCATTGGCCCTTATTCTCAAGCCGTGAAGGTAGGAAACTTTATTTATACGTCAGGCCAAATTCCGTTAACACCCGAAGGCGAATTAGTAACAGGTGACATTGTAGCCCAAACGCATCAAGTATTCGCTAATCTGAAGGCTGTGCTGGCGGCAGCTGGCGCTACGTTGAATAATGTAGTAAAGGTAACCGTTTTTGTGAAAGACATGAACGACTTTGCCACTATTAACGAAATTTATGCAGAATACTTCGGCGAGCATCGTCCAGCTCGTTCTCTCGTTCAAGTAGCACGGTTGCCAAAGGATGTTTCCCTAGAAATTGAAATGGTAGCAGCAGTATAAGATAAATAACATGTCAATAGGGTAAAATGCTGAAATTGTAAAAAACTTAAAAAATTTTTGTGGATATAGAAGGATTTTTTTCCACCTTTGTTGAATTACAGTTATCAAGCTTCTGATAATTGGTAAAAGGTGGTGAGCAGACATGGAAGTGACGGACGTAAGACTTCGTCGCGTAAACACGGATGGCCGCATGAAAGCGATTTGCTCAATTACGATTGACAATGAGTTTGTTGTGCATGACATTCGTGTTATCGACGGAAACAACGGTATGTTTGTGGCCATGCCGAGCAAACGTACTCCAGAAGGAGAATTTCGCGACATCGCGCATCCTATCTCTTCGTCTACTCGCGAGAAAATTCAAGCTGCCGTATTGGCTGAATATGAGCGTGTAGGGAATAATAATACAGAAGAACTCGTGGAAGAAGGAGCTTAATTTTATGGTTTCAAAGGGGCCTTGCAGAGAGGGGCCCTTTTTCTTGTGGTATAGGAAAGTATATGTTTGGAAACTGGTAATCCCCCAGGAAAACAAATAGGTTGCAGAGGCAAGATAGGTACGACTACTCGCCTATTCCTTGAAAGGAAAAGGACGGGCTTGTTTTTGTCCCTCTTTTTCTCTGTATCTTGAAATAGGAAAGCAATTAAGATATAGTCATTGTGGAACTTATCAAAATGGGAGGATACCATGTCGGATAAATTTGCGGTTGTATTAGCTGCTGGTCAAGGAACACGAATGAAGTCGAAGCTGTACAAGGTACTGCATCCCGTTTGCGGTAAGCCAATGGTTCAGCATGTAGTTGACAGCCTTAAAGAGCTGGACATGGCTCGTATCGTTGTCGTGGTGGGGCATGGAGCTGACAAAGTAAAGGAACAGCTGGGAAATGCAGTTGAGTATGCAATGCAGGAAGAACAGCTGGGAACCGCTCACGCCGTGATGCAGGTAGCTCCAATTTTAAAAGGAAAAAAAGGAACGACGCTTGTTCTGTCCGGTGACGAGCCGCTAATCAGCTCTGAAACACTTTCTGCTCTGGTAGCTCATCATGAGGCAAAACAGGCTGCCGGAACAATTTTAACCAGAATTATGGACAACCCTACGGGCTATGGCCGCATTATTCGCGGTGAGGACGGGGCTGTGGAACGAATTGTCGAGCAAAAGGACGCGAATGAAGAGGAACAGCGCGTGAGAGAGATCAATACGGGCACGTATTGTTTTGATAATGAAAAGCTGTTTTCCGCTCTTGAGAAAGTTGATAATAATAATACGCAAGGCGAGTACTACCTAACCGATGTAATCGAGATCCTTAAAAAACAAGGCGAGCGTATTGAAGCATCTGTAACGGAAGAAATAACCATTGGTGTTAATGATCGGGTAGCGCTCGCAAAGGCGGAAGCGCTTATGCGAGAGCGCATTCTTACTAAACACATGAGAGAAGGCGTTACCATCATCGATCCATCCAGCACATATATTGAAACGGATGTGGTGATTGGGCGCGATTCTGTGATTTACCCGGGTACGTTGATTGGCGCTGGCACCGTTATCGGTGAGGAATGTATAATTGGTCCGCATAGTCAATTGAAGAACTGCCAGGTGGGCGACCGCGTGGAAATTAAGCACTCTGTGCTGATGGATAGTCGCGTGGACAGCGATGCCACGGTGGGTCCGTTTGCATATATTCGCCCGCATTCCCATATTGGTGAAGGGGCGAAAGTGGGTGATTTTGTCGAAATTAAGAATACGTCTCTGGGCAAAGGAAGTAAAGTTTCCCATCTTACGTACTTAGGTGACGCCGAAATCGGAGAGAATGTAAATGTTGGTTGCGGTACCGTTACAGTAAACTACGATGGTGTAAACAAGTACAAAACGATTGTTAAAGATCGTTCGTTCATTGGATGCAACGTAAATCTTGTAGCGCCGGTAACGGTAGGCGAAGGCGCGTATATAGCGGCGGGCTCCACAGTTACGACAGACGTTCCGGATGGGGCGCTGGCAATTGCCCGCGAACGCCAGATTAATAAAGAAGATTACGCAAAGAAAATTATAAAGAAATAAGTTATGAAAGGTATGGAGGTTTAACAGGAGTATGGCGAATTATCGCGACCCAAAGTTAAAGGTATTTACTTGTAATTCTAATCCGGCTTTGGCGAAAGAAATCGTAGATCATATTGGTCTTCCAATGGGAAATGCGCAAGTTGTTCATTTTAGCGACGGTGAAGTACAGATTAAACTGAATGAGAGTGTACGTGGTGCTGACGTATTTGTCATTCAATCCACCTGCGCGCCCGTAAACGAACATGTGATGGAACTTCTTGTTATGGTGGACGCGCTGAAGCGTGCTTCAGCAAAGAGTATCAACGTGGTCATGCCTTATTATGGATATGCCCGTCAAGATCGCAAAGCGCGGGCGCGTGACCCGATTACGGCAAAATTAGTGGCGAATTTGATTGAAACGGCCGGAGCGCACCGCGTGATTACAATGGACCTCCATGCCACGCAGATTCAGGGATTTTTTGATATTCCAGTGGATCATCTGCTTGGGGTGCCGATCCTTGCTAAGCATTTTATTGAGAAAAAACTGGAAGATATCGTTGTTGTATCTCCAGACCATGGTGGTGTGACGCGTGCGAGAAAACTTGCTGAGCGTCTAGAGGCACCAATCGCCATCATTGACAAACGCCGCCCGGAACCGAACGTAGCGGAAGTAATGAATATTGTCGGTAATATTGAAGGTCGTACAGCAATTATTATCGATGACATCATTGATACAGCAGGAACCATTACGCTGGCGGCGAACGCTTTGATGGAAGCGGGAGCCAAAGCGGTATATGCTTGCTGTACGCATCCGGTATTATCTGGCCCGGCCATTGAGCGCATTCAAAATTCCAGCATTAAAGAACTGATTGTAACGAACACAATCCCGCTTGGATCTGAAAAGCAAATCGATAAAATTAAAGTACTATCTGTAGCACCGATTATCGGAGAAGCGATCATTCGCGTACACGAAGAATTATCGGTAAGCAAGCTGTTCGATTAATTTTTTCCTTGTTTTGTGATTGATCCCTTCTTTTATTGGGTAAGGTAGATAATGATATTGCTATGAACCTTACAATAGGAGGGGATAATAATATGGCAATGGAATTGAAAGCTCAAAAAAGGAAATTGGGATCGCGCTCGATTCTAACAGAGTTACGCGGCAAAGGCCAAATTCCTGCCGTCTTATACGGAGATGGTAAGGAGAGTGAGCCGATTGCGGTTGAAGAACGTGAATTTATCCAGATTGCTAATCGTCAGGGATTACATCACGTCATCAAGCTAAATGTAGATGGAATTTCTTACAATGTCATGGTTAAAGACGTACAGAGCGACCCAATTAAAAATAAAGTGCTCCATTTGGATTTCAACAAGATAAATATGAACGAAAAAATTGACACCACCGTGGTGGTTGTCCTCGAAGGAGAGGCCGAAGGCGTAAAGAACGGCGGCGTCTTACAGCATATGTTGCGTGAGCTAACGATCAGTTGCTTGCCTAGCGAAATTCCGGATAAAATTACCTTTAATGTTGAACATTTGCAAATTGGCGATTCGGTGACGGTAGGCGATCTTACTGTCCCAGATGGTATCGAAGTGAAGCATGAAGGTGATGAAGTGGTGCTGAGTATTGTGCCGTCGCAGGCTCAGCCAACAGACATAGCCGCTGAAGAAGCCGAAGCGGACGCAGGAGCGGCGGATAGAACCGATGCAGAGAATAGCTCCGGCGACACGGCGCCGGATAGAGGATAAACGTTGCGAAAAAGCGTAACCGGTCGGTTGCGCTTTTTCAATGTTATAAAATAAGGGGAGAATGGTATGAAAATAATCGTGGGGTTGGGAAATCCGGGCCAGCAGTATGAAATGACCAGACATAATGTTGGCTTTTGGGCCGTTGATCTTCTTGCGGAAGCGTGGGATATTCCGTTAAGAGAAGGAAAGTTCAAAGGATTGATTGGCGAAGGCAGGGTCGGAGGCGAGAAAGTGCTTCTTGTCAAGCCCTTAACATATATGAACTTGTCCGGCGAATGTGTTGGTTCGCTTATAAGTTTTTACAAGGTTGATCCAAAGGAAAGTTTGTTGGTGATTTATGATGATCTCGACTTACCATGCGGGAAAATTCGTCTGCGTACCAAAGGAAGTTCAGGCGGACATAACGGGATGAAATCGTTGATTGCTCATCTGGGCACAGAAGAGTTCAAGCGTATTAAAATTGGTATCGGACGCCCTGCCCCAGGAAGAAAAGTCGCAGACTATGTGCTTTCCACATTTCCACCAGAGGAACTGGCCGAAGTGCAGGAAGCGGTTAAGAAATCAGCGGAAGCGGCGAAAACATGGATGGGTATGTCATTTTTGCGCGTGATGAATCAATTCAATTAATGAATCTATAAATGCACTGTATGTCACACTTACCTTCTGGAAAGAATAAGAATGAGCATATCGTATTTCCGGGAGGCATAAATATGAAGATACGATACATTTGTCCGCATTGCGGTATGTTGTATGCGGCCATCGACCATCCCGAAGCGACAGAAGAGCGCCTGGGGTTTCATTCCTTGACCCCCGATGAGAGGAAACATATAATTAGCTATGAAGCAAACGGGGATATTGTGGTAAGCATAACATGTGAATATTGTAGTGAAGCCATCCACCGTTATCCTGAGCTTACGTATCCTTTGCAATAAAGCAGACAGGGCCTTGGCTTTTGCGCTAAGGCTTATTTTTGCATTGATTTTATTTGTAATTTCTTATAAGGAGAGGAGGAAGGGTGATTGCAGGGTCTGGTAGAAAGATTTAAGCGTGACAGCGAATTCGAGGCGATTGTGGAAAGCTTCGAAAAAGGGTTGCGCGAACAGTTAGCATCCGGGTTAAGTAACTCGGCCCGTCAGATATTTTATGCCGCACTTTATCAGAAAATGGAGCAACCTCTGGTAATTGTGACGCACAATATGTTCCAGGCTCAGAAAGTATATGATGATATGAGCCAGTTGATTTCCCCTGATGAGCTATGGCTGTATCCGGCTAATGAAATGGTTATCTCAGAAGTATCCATTTCTAGCCCGGAGACGCTTAGCCAGCGAATTGAAGTATTGAACGCTCTTTCCGCAGGAAAAAAAGGCGTGCTTATTGTTCCATATGCCGGAGTGCGCCGTTCGGTCGTGCCTGTAGATGAGTGGAGGCAAGCCCAGTGTTCCATTAAAGTTGGAAGCGAAATTGAATTGGATAGTTTTCTAGCAAAGATGGTAGCGCTTGGATATGAGCGGGTAGAAATGGTAGAAGCGCGTGGCGAGATTAGCGTTCGTGGGGGAATTATCGATATTTTCCCCGTATACACGGCAAATCCGGTTCGGATCGAATTGTTTGATGCGGAGGTTGACTCTATCCGGACATTTGATATTTCCACCCAGCGTTCCATTGAAAATTTATCCGAAGTGGTTATCGGCCCAACCCGGGAGGTCTTTGGCGATAAAGCGGTGTTTAACCGAGCGGCGGAAAGGCTTGAAGAGCATATGAGCCGTGCATTGCCCAAGGTAAAAGACATTCATGCGAGAGAGAAAATTTTGGAAAAAGTCGGATGGGAGATTGAACAGCTTCGTCAGGGTCATTCATTTACGGGAATCTATAAATATATTTCTTTTCTTTATCGGACAAATGAAACACTGATAGATTATATGTCATGTTCTCCGCTTGTCGTGATTGATGAGCCTTCCCGTATTGTAGAGGCGGCCGCTCAATTGGAAAAAGATGAAGCAGAATGGAAGACGACATTAATACAGCAAGGGGAATTTCTTCCTGATATTGAATTATCTCATTCACTGGAAGACATTATTGCGCCGAAAAAATGGAAGATTCTTCATGCCTCACTTTTTTTGCGTCAGGTGCCGAAAACGAATCCACAGAACGTTGTGAACTTTAACTGTAAAGCGATGCAGAATTTCCACGGTCAGATGAATGTGCTTAAAACGGAAATGGAACGTTGGAAGAAAGCCAAGGCCACCGTAGTATTCTGCGCGGCAGATGAAGAACGGGCGCGCCGTTTGGAGCGCGTATTTCATGACTATGATATTGAAGCGGATATTATCCTTTCACCGGAAAAAGCGCTGGAAAGTGGAAGACCGGTTATTACCCTTGGCAATCTGCAAAGCGGATTTGAACTTCCGATGCTGCACCTCGTAGTGATTACAGAAACCGAAGTGTTTACCCAGAAGCAGCGCAAAGCAGCAAAGACGCGGAAAAATTTGAGCAATGCTGAGCGCATTAAAAGCTACACAGAGCTTCGGGTTGGAGATTATGTTGTGCACGTAAATCATGGTATCGGAAAATATTTGGGGATTGAAACGCTTAAAATTAATGGTATTCATAAAGATTATCTTCATATTAAATATGCTGGCAATGATAAGCTATATGTTCCGATTGAACAAATCGATCAGGTACAAAAGTACATCGGCAGTGAAGAAAAAGAGCCGAAAGTATACAAATTGGGCGGAAGTGATTGGAAAAAAGTTAAGAGTAAAGTCCGCGCTTCTGTGCAGGATATTGCCCAGGACTTGATTCGTTTGTATGCGGAGCGTCAGCAGGCAAGAGGATACGCCTTTAGCAAAGATGGAGAAGAGATGCGTGAATTCGAAGCGATGTTCCCTTATGAGGAGACGGAGGATCAGCTTAGGGCGATTCGTGAAATTAAAGAAGATATGGAGAAGCCGCGTCCCATGGATCGTTTGCTTTGCGGTGATGTTGGCTATGGGAAAACAGAAGTGGCTATTCGCGCCGCATTTAAGGCCGTCATGGATGGAAAACAGGTAGCTGTGCTTGTTCCAACGACGATCCTCGCTCAGCAACATTATGAGACGTTCCGGGAAAGATTTGCCGATTACCCGGTTAACATCGCAGTTATTAGTCGGTTCCGTACCCGGAAAGAGCAGAACCAGACGATCAAGGGATTAAAAGACGGAACGGTTGATATTATCATCGGTACGCATCGTTTGTTGTCTAAAGACGTGGCATTCAAAGATTTAGGCCTGCTTATTGTCGATGAAGAACAGCGTTTTGGTGTTACACACAAGGAAAAGTTGAAGAAGTTAAAGACAAATGTGGATGTTTTGACATTGACAGCGACTCCGATTCCGCGTACACTGCACATGTCGATGCTTGGCGTGAGGGATCTGTCGATCATTGAGACGCCGCCGGAAAACCGTTTCCCGGTACAGACATACGTTATGGAATACAGCGGTGCGCTTGTACGGGAAGCCATTGAACGCGAATTAGCGCGTGAAGGACAGGTTTATTTCCTTTATAACCAAGTTCAGGGTATTGAACAGATGGCAGACCAAATTCGCATGCTTGTTCCGGAAGCGCGAGTGGTGGTTGCCCATGGTCAGATGAGTGAAACGGAACTTGAATCTGTCATGTTGAGTTTTTTGGAGGGCGAGGCCGATGTCCTTGTCAGCACAACCATTATTGAGACAGGTGTGGACATTCCAAATGTAAATACGCTTATTGTAACAAATGCTGACCGTATGGGACTGTCACAACTGTATCAGTTGCGCGGGCGTGTGGGTCGCTCCAATCGGATTGCGTATGCATACTTCACATACCAGCGTGATAAGGTGTTGAATGAGGTTGCAGAAAAGCGTTTGCAAGCGATTAAAGAGTTTACGGAACTAGGCTCTGGGTTTAAAATCGCGATGCGTGACCTGTCTATTCGTGGCGCGGGGAACTTGCTTGGAGCGGAGCAACACGGCTTCATTGCATCCGTTGGTTTTGATTTGTACAGTCAGATGCTGAAGGATGCGATTGAGGAACTGAAAGGTGAGCCGAAGAAAGAGGAAGAAGTGCATCCGGAGATTAATTTGACGATCGATGCATTTATTCCGTCCGACTATATTCAGGACGGAAAGCAGAAAATCGAGATGTACAAGAAGTTCGCGGCCGTTTCTTCTTTTGAAGAAATTGATGAATTAACAGAAGAACTGGAGGATCGCTTTGGTGATATTCCGCAAAGCGTTCGGAATTTGTTGCTGGTGTCCAAACTGCGCGTGCATGCGAGAAAACATCGTATTGTGGAGATCAGCCAAAAGGGAGATACGATTCAACTTGTCTTCCACGAAGATCAGAGTACTAAAGTGGATTGGGGTGACCTCTACGAAATTAAGGGGCCTCTTCTGCGGAGAATTACGCCCTCGCGTCAAGGGCAACAGGTTGTGGTCGGCATAAAGGTCAAAGGGCTAAATCATGAAGAAAGTATTGAGCTTGTGGAGAATTTCCTCATGCAATTCGATGAATTAAAAAAGAAACAAGAAGGCGAGGCAGTAGCTGATGTGGCCAACTAAAACGTACGGGAGGTTGATTGCGGTAGGCGTTCTGACACTAACTGTACTTGCAGGATGCGGAAAGAACGACCCCGTTGTCGCCAAATATGACAACAACAAAGAAATTACGGAATCGGCATATAAGAATTACGTAGAAGTGATCAAAGCCATTGATCCGGGTATGGCGGGGGTGATTGACGCGGGAGATAAAGAAGCGTTGACATCAGTGCTTCATTACCAGATCATGAGCAGGCATATTGCTGATCAGGTGAAAGAGACTGATGAAATGAAAAAAGAAGCGAACCAGAATTTTTCTCAATTTGAGGAATTTGCTAAGCAGCAACTTGCACAATCGGAGAAAATGGATCAGTTCTACGCCAATCACAAAGTAACGGAAGAAGAGTTGAAGGATTTTTTCCTTGATCAGGTAAAAATGATTTCTTATTTTTCCAAAGATATTAAGGAAGAAGACAAGAAAAAGGAATATGAACAGGCAAAAAAATTGGGATACCTAACCCAGGTAGATGTACGCCATATTCTGATTGGCACGGACAAACGCTCTAAAGCGGAAGCGAAGAAAAAAGCGGAAGAGCTTGTGAAGCAGCTGCGAAATGGTGCGAATTTTGCCAAACTGGCGAAGGAAAATACGGACGATCCGGGCAGTAAAGAGACAGGCGGTCTATATCAATATCCGATGCCTGATGGGACTACCTTAGAGCAGACGGCAGAGCCGTACAAAAGGGCGGCCATGACGCTACCACTCAACAAAATCAGCGATCCGATTGAAACGAAATTCGGATATCATATCATGCGTGTTGAAAAGCGAAAAGTGCGGACATATGATGAAGTGAAAAAAGATATTACCTACATGCTAGCGCAGAAAAAAGAGGGTGAATTCTTAACGACAAAAGTAAAAAGTATCATCAAGGAAGAAAAAATTCCGGCATCCATGATTAAAGAGCAGCCGAAACAGTCTGCCCCAAGTGCACCGGGACAGCCAGGTCAGCCTGTGCCGAGCACGCCTGCACCGAATGAACAACCGGCTCCGGTGCAACCGAATGGCGACCAGACATCCCAGAATAAATAATTCTTTACACTCAGGCCTTGCGAATTCGCAAGGCTTTTTCTTATTGTATAAGAAGTATATTCTGCTTTACAGTGATAAAGCGACATGTGCTTTCTTTCCATGTGGAAAAAGGACTAGGCATAATCCCGCGAGTTTTTCTTGAGGAATACAGGTATGCGGATTGAACAAGAGATGGTGAATATTCTCCCGTCAGGAGATAAATACTACAAGCAAGCTAATCATATGTTGCAGTCATTTAACCACTTTAAGAAAGCGAGGCATCAAGAATTATGAAGGCAACTGGTATTGTGCGCCGAATCGATGATCTAGGGCGTGTGGTAATTCCGAAAGAAATTCGCCGTACGCTCCGCATTCGCGAAGGTGATCCGCTGGAGATTTTCGTCGACCGTGATGGAGAAGTGATTCTGAAAAAGTATTCGCCGATTGGAGAACTCGGTGACTTCGCCAAAGAATACGCTGATTCGTTGTATGAAAGTACGAGTCATATTACGCTAATCAGTGACCGCGACACCGTTATAGCTGTATCTGGCGCTTCCAAGAAAGAATACTTGGACAAGCCGATTGGTGAAATTGTGGAAACCTGCATGGAAGAACGGCGCTTACATCTGCAAACGAACGCAGGCGAATATGAGATCATTCGTGACCATGAAGAACAGTATTCTTCGTATGTCATCGCTCCGATTATTGCCGGCGGTGATCCGATTGGCTCCGTCATTCTTCTGACGAAAAGTGATCAGGCCAAGATGGGCGACCTAGAAGTGAAGCTGGTTGAAACCGCAGCCGGTTTTCTGGCAAAGCAAATGGAGCAATAGGAGAAGTATTAGGAATGTGGAAAGCTCCCTGGCAAAATATTTTGCCAGAGAGCTTTTTTATTGTAAGGAAAGTTCGCCCTCTATCCGGCATAAGCTATTTCAGGAGGGCAAGCTTGACAGGCCCCGCTCTGACGTTTTTTTGTGATATAATATCCGAGAATTTACTGGGAAAAGAGAGGGAAATCTATGTCTAAGACTCAGGGAGCCTCTTTTTTGAAAGGAGCTGCCATACTGGGAGCGGGAGCGCTATTATCAAAGATGCTTGGCGTTGTGTATCGCATTCCGTACCAGAACATTACAGGCGACCTTGGTTATTACGTGTATACTCAGGTATATCCGTTATATAGCGCGCTCCTTATCCTTGCAACGGCTGGATTCCCGATTGCCATTTCAAAATTTGTGGCTGAAAAGCTTGCGGTTGGCGATGTGTACGGAGCGCGCAAAATTTTTCGTGTATCTGCGGGTGTATTGACGCTAACTGGTTTTTTGTTTTTCCTTCTGCTTTGGTTTGGGGCACCGGCGCTGGCACAGTTCATGAAAGATGAAAAGTTAGTCATGCCGATTCGAAGCGTATCGTTTGCTCTGCTTATTGTACCGGTAATGGCGGCAATGCGAGGATATTTTCAAGGCCATCATAACATGGTGCCGACCGCCGTTTCACAGATTGGCGAACAGTTCGTGCGGGTGGCTACCATTATTGTCTTATCTTACTGGTTTATGAAGACGACCGGAGATGTGTACCTTGCCGGTGCAGGTGCCGTATTTGGTGCGGTAACAGGAGCATTTTTCGCGTTTATTCTTATGCTGGTTTTCTGGCAACGTAACCAGAGCGTGCAGCGGCAGGTTTGGGAAAGCGCAGGGAAGCATTCATACAGGAAGGAAACGGTTGGAGAAATCGTACGTAAATTATTTTATTACGCAATTCCGATATGCCTTGGTTCCCTTGTGCTTCCGCTGATGCAGCTTTCTGATTCATTTACTGTTGTCAGCATGTTGATGCGGGGAGGAAATACGGCGGAAGCGGCGTATCAGTTAAAAGGAGTTTTTGATCGCGGCCAGCCGCTTGTGCAGTTTGCCGCCTTCTTTGCCACAGCACTTTCCCTGTCGCTTGTCCCGGCAATTGCCGAAGCGCAGGCGCTTAGGCAACACCATTTGATCGCTGCGCGTACGGAGCTGGCGCTTCGCTTGACTTTTTTATTTGGCTTGCCAGCTTCCCTCGGTTTGGCTATTGTTGCCGGTCCAGTAAATGTAATGCTGTATGAGAATGGAAATGGAACATTGACATTAATGGTACTTTCGTTTACAACCATTTTCTCAACGCTCGGCATTACATCAGCTGGAATCCTACAGGGGATGGGTGAGGTAACCCTTCCGGTGCGCAATTTGTTTATTGGCGTGGTCATCAAACTTCTATTAAATATTTTGCTGATTCCACTTTTCGGGATTACCGGTGCGGCGCTTGCCACCGTATTTTCTCATATTGTTGCTACGATTCTTAATTTATGCGCGGTATCTCGTTTTACAGGCGCAAGATTCGGGCTTCGTTCCTTCTTTGCTAAACCATTTTTGGCGGTCACGGTGATGGGGCTTGCTGTATTTGTTGCCCGGCAGGCAGCGGAACGCGGACTGGCAGGCGTGTTTGATTCTGAACGACTGTATTTTACCGTAGTAAGTCTGATCGCCGTTAGTGCGGGTGTTATTATGTATGCTATCGCCCTGCTCTTATCGGGAACGGTACGACGCGCCGATTTAGCAAGCACGGAAGCGGGCAGAAAAATCATTCCGCTGTTGTTAAAATTGCGGCTTCTGCATGATTAATTAACGAAAGGGGACGAAACCATTGAACAAAATTACAGTTATCGGACTCGGCGCGGGAAATCTGGAAGGACTTCCTCTTGGGATTTACCGCATGTTAAAGCAGGCGCAACATCTGTATATCCGTACAGAAAAACATCCTGTAGTCGCCGAACTTGCCGTGGAAGGCATTCTATACGAAAGTTTTGATGAAGTATACGAAGCGCATGACCAATTTTCGGACGTGTACGAAGAAATCAGCAAACGCTTGCTTGAGCTTGCGACGAAAAAAGGAAACATTACATACGCCGTACCCGGTCATCCGTTGGTGGCGGAGCGTACAGTGCAACTTTTGTTGGCGAAAGGGAAAGAACGTGGGATCGAGATTGAAATTAAAGGCGGGCAAAGTTTTCTTGAACCGGTATTTTCTGCGCTTAAGGTGGATCCGGTAGAAGGCTTTTCCTTGTTGGACGCGACCGATTTGCGCGACTACCATATCCAGCCTAAGATGCATCATTTGATTTGTCAGGTATATGACGCGTTTGTCGCTTCTGATGTAAAATTAACGTTAATGGAAGTATATCCGGACGATTTTCCGGTTACCGTCGTGACCGCCGCAGGTGTTGCCGGGCAAGAGAAAATTACGACCGTCCCATTGTATGAATTGGATCGCCTGAACGAGTACAGCAATTTGACAATCGTTTATGTTCCACCGACGGAAGAGGATCAGACGTTAAACCGCCAGTTCTGGCGGTTACGGGAAATCGTTGCTATTCTGCGCAGTCCGGAAGGATGTCCGTGGGATCGGGAGCAGACTCACCAATCCATTCGGAAAAACTTAATTGAAGAAACGTATGAAGTGCTTGAGACGATCGACGATAATGACCCGGAAGCGCTGTGCGAGGAAATGGGCGACTTGCTGCTGCAAATTATGCTTCACTCACAGATGGCAGAAGAAGACGGGTATTTTACGGTTCGAGACGTTATTGAAGATTTAAATAAAAAGTTGATCCGCCGTCATCCGCATGTATTTGGAAACTCTGAAGCGGAGAATGCGGAAGAAGCGCTGCAAAATTGGAAGGATATCAAAGAAAAAGAAAAAAGAGAAAAAGGGAAAGAAGTAGCATCTCTGCTTGATGGGGTGCCGCGTGATTTGCCTGCCCTTTATAAGGCGTATAAGTACCAGAAGAAAGCGGCAGAGGTTGGATTTGATTGGGACAAGCTTTCCGATGTTCTGGATAAGGTAAAAGAAGAGTTAGAGGAATTGAATGAGGCACAGACGCTGGAACACCGTCGGGAAGAGCTGGGCGATTTGTTGTTTGTCATTGTGAACGTAGCTCGCTTTATGAAGATTGACCCGGAAGAAGCGCTTGCGTTGACAAACAAGAAGTTTTACTCTCGTTTCTCGTATATTGAGGAAAAACTACGGGAAGCAGGCAAAACGTTTGCCGATACCACGCTAGAAGAAATGGAAAGCTGGTGGCAGGAAGCGAAAACAAAGAAGAAAGAGGAGATATAGATGCGGTTGGATAAATTCTTAAAAGTTTCTCGGTTAGTCAAACGTCGCACGCTGGCGAAAGAAGTGTGTGATCAAGGCCGGGTCACTTTGAACGGTCAAGTGGCCAAATCAAGCTCTGCTGTCAAAGTGGGGGATGAGTTAACCATTCGTTACGGCAACAAGCTCATCACTGTCAAAATCGAAAAAATCCTCGATACAACTAAAAAAGACGAGGCAGCCACAATGTATACATTAATTAATGAAGAATATCTTCCCCGCGATAACCGGGAAGAAACCGATATTTCTATTTGGTGACTTCATTGATGATCTGTAATTGGCGAAAAGGATAGGGAGGGAGCATGAGCTGGGTTTCTTTTTCCTGCCCAGCGTCCATGCTTCCTCGCTTTCTTTGTTCTAATTATGGCTTGCCCTCCATAGGATGGTATAAAAAGGAGGGTGGGTCGAGATGATGGAAACGAATCCGAAGAAGACAATTCGTCACGAACTTGTGATGGTTAATCGCAAAAAACTCGATATAACAGGCGTGCTCAAGGTAGAAAGTTTCGATCATGAAGAATTCCTGCTCCAGACAGAGGCGGGGTTTCTTACGATAAAAGGGAAAAATTTGCATATGAAGAATTTAAGCCTTGAGACGGGACAGGTATCGATTGAAGGACTGGTCTTTGCGATGGAGTATATCGATGAATCTTATCAGGGAGAAAAAGCCAGAGGACTATTTGGCCGGATTTTTAAGTGACGCTTACCGGACAGGCAGCGACGATGATGTCAATGGTGTTGTGCGGACTGGCCATGGGCATACTATATGATACATACCGGACAATGGAGCGGAAGTGCCGTCTTGCCCGTTGGCTGGTATGGCTTTGCGACTTTTTATTCTGGATAAGTTGTATATTTCTTGTATTCGGTACACTCTTGCGCGTCAATGAAGGGATTGTAAGAATTTATATTTTCCTTGGTCTTGCCGTAGGTGTGGTATTATATTTTCTTCTATTTCAGCGTACGTATCTATACATTTTGAACAAGCTTATCTTTTTTTCTTTATGGCTTTACCGGGTCACACTTCGCACCGGATATTATCTGCTGGTCGCTCCGGTTCTTTTTTTGTATCGTATCCTGCTATCGACGGCACTTTTGCTGTTCTCTGTTATTTTCAGAATAGGAAAATGGATTTTGCTGCCATTTAGATTTTTAGGGCATAAGCTGTGGGGGTGGATGTGGCACTTTCTACAAAAACCGCTAGGAAGAGTAAGAGAAAAGGCAAGAAAAAGGTGGCAAGCCTTGACGAGTTGGATAAAAGGTAAGAAAATGTAAAATAATCAATCAAGAAAGGTGAACGATATGCAGAAACCGCAATCTTTGCCACCAAACTACGGACGGAAGCGCCGCATGCGTCTTTTGCAGATTATTGTCATTTTGTTTTTGTCATGGGCTGGATATACGTATTATTCACAAAGCCAACAATTGAATGCAAAACAACGTGAGCTTGTGGATTTACAGCGTCAGGTGGCTGAAGTACAGCAAGAGCAGAAACAGCTCGAATTACAGGTAAAAAGAATGTATGATAAGGATTATATTAGTGAACTGGCGAGGAAAAATTTCTTTTTTTCCAAAGAGGGAGAGATTATTTTCATAACCCCGGATGAGAAAAAGAAAAACCAGTAGTGGCGCGGACGAAGGAGCTTTTCGCTCCTTTTTTTACGCGCTTTTTTTCTTTTCACCACGTTCGCAAGAAAATCGACACTTGTGTGAAAATTCGGCGTTAGTTGTCGGAATTTTTTTAAATCCTATCTTCCAATTTTGACAAAATTTAATTTCAGAATGTGCTTATAATGGGAATCACAAAAATTAGATTAGGTGGTGCTTATGTATGATGCAGAACAAATCGATGGCGATAGCGGGGGGGATGACCGCTCCGGTTGGGAAGGCGGGAAAAAAAGGTGGAAAATGGTTATACGCAGTATCGTACCAGTGGAGCCTGCTCCATTTGCTGATGGGTTTTTTATTGGGAAGAGCGGTCATTTTTCAGGAACTTTCTCCGTTTGCTATTCCTTTTTTCGCGGTGATGTACTTTTTAAAGAAAAATCGGCTGCTTCTTGTTATGTTTTCGGTTATGGCTGGAAGCGCAATGCAGTCGATAAGTATCGCTTCAGCAAATTTTTTGGGGATGGCCATGGTGCTCGTCATACTGAGCCTATTGGAGAAAGGCAGAAGGATAGAGTTGAACTATGCTCCGTTGGTTTCATTTCTCGCGGTCCTCCTCAGCAATATGGCGGTTGACTATATCATGAACCAATTGACTTGGCACACGTTATTTATGAACGGTGTAGCGGCGGTACTCGGCTTGATTTTAACTCTTATTTTCGTGCAGGCGATCCCGATTGTGACTACGAAGCGTAGTCAGCAGCATTTGCAGACAGAGGAAATCATTTGTCTAATTATTCTTTTGGCATCCGTGATGACGGGAACGGTTGGCTGGATTGTGCAGGATGTATCAGTCGATAATGTGCTTGCGCGCTATCTTGTTCTATTATTCGCCGCCGTGGGTGGAGGAACGGTGGGTGCCGCTGTTGGTGTAGTAACCGGGCTTGTACTTAGCCTGGCTAACATAGATGCAGTCTATCAAATCAGCTTACTAGCATTTTCTGGCTTGCTGGCTGGTTTGCTTCGTGAAGGTAGAAAAGTAATGGTGGCGCTTGGCCTTCTTATCGGTTCTGCGATTTTGACCATATATGTAGGCGAACAGCGGGAAATTTTGCAATCTTCGCTGGAAACATTCGCAGCTGTGCTGTTTTTTTTGATTACACCGCGCTTTGTGCTCGATAAAATCGCAACGTTTATTCCAGGCACGGAAGAAAATGCGTTTTCACAGCAGCAATACTTAAGAAAGGTGCGTGATGTAACAGCTGGTAAAATGGAGCAGTTTGCACAGCTTTTCACTAAGCTGTCCGAGACCTTTGCTGGTCCCGATTTGGCGAAGCCAGATGAAGCGTTACAGAAAGATTATTTTTTAAGCGAGGTGACGAAAACGACGTGCCAGCGCTGCTGGAAAAAAGATCAGTGCTGGAGCCGGGATTTCGATAATACGTATGAAGCATTAACTCAGATGGTACACGCTATGAAACAGGAAGGTGGAGTAAACCTGAATGAAATGCCGAAAGAATGGTTGCGCAAATGCGTGAAGCAGGATCGTGTTTTGAGTAGTATGGAGCAGGAGTACATGCGCTGGCAAACGCAGCTGCATTTAAAGCAGCAAATTGCTGAAAGCCGACGGCTTGTGGCCGAGCAGCTGGCGGGAGTATCGCGTGTGATGCAAAATTTTGCTCAAGAAATCCAAAAAGAAGGCATCCACCTTCATGTGCAGGAACAGCAGATTTTAAGCGCATTAGAAGGAGTAGGGTTGTCCATACGAAACGTCGATATTGTGAATCTGGAAGAAGGGAAGGTAGATATTGAAATTACGCAGCCGTCATGCCAGGGCAGAGATGAATGCTCAAAGATTATCGCGCCGCTGTTAACCGATATTCTGGGAGAAAAAATTACGGTAAAAAATAAAAACTGTCAAGCGTTTGAAGATGGCCTGTGCCACATGTGCCTAGGTTCGGCACAAGATTTTGAAATCGATACCGGCGTGGCTGGCGCCGCAAAAGGAGGACAACTGCTATCCGGCGATTGCTTTAAAATTATGGAGTTTGGCAGCGGCAAAATGGCATTGGCGATAAGCGATGGTATGGGCAATGGAGAAAGGGCATATGTAGAAAGTTCTTCTACGCTGGAACTGTTGCAACAATTGCTCGAATCCGGCATGGAAGAAACATTAAGCATTAAATCCGTGAATACGGTTCTTTCGCTTCGATCTCCTGACGAAATATTCGCCACGGTAGATCTTGCCTTGATTGACCAGCATACTGGACAGGCAAAATTTATCAAAACCGGCTCCACTCCAAGCTTTATTAAGCGCGGCAAAGAAGTGATTTCGATTTCGGCTAATAATTTACCGATTGGCATTATTGATGACATTGACGTCGACGTCGTGAGTTGTCAATTAAAACCGGGGGATTTGCTCATTATGATGACAGACGGTATCTACGAAGCGCCGCGTGTCGAAAATAAAAACTTGTGGATGAAACGGAAAATTTCTGAACTGAAAACCAATGACCCGCAAGAGGTCGCGGATTGCCTGCTCGAATTGGTTATCCGACACCATTATGGCGAGATTCATGACGATATGACAGTAATGGTGGCTAAGATTGACCATTATATGCTCCCGTGGGCAACGATTCCTGTACCAAACGCCCCGAAAATTGATCGCCCACGTTATGTCAGCTAAGAAAAAATGGCGCCTGCCCTGTCCGGACATAGTCGGATTGTTGGGACAGGGCTGTTTTTTTTGTTATAGTGAGCGTTTTGCAAAATAGCAATTTTCACCGAAAGTGAAAAAGCGAATACGATACTAAAGTTGATTTTACTTTATTTTTTAAAGTTGCTTCCTGATTTAAAAGCTGTTCAAGGACATGCGGGCAGAATTTTTTGTTCTACTTTTTATGCACAACGTTGGCGTACAGACGCTTTAGACATAGCCAAGGCTGAAGCAAGTAAAATACAGAGGTTCAGAAAAACTTGCGTTTTTACTTTTTGAATACCACGGATATGAAGTTGATTTACCGTTAGATTTTCTTTGAGTCTGGCAAAAACGCGTTCTACGCTTGTTCTCTTGTTATAAAGTTCTTTCCAACGTTTCGTATCCCGATGAGGAATGCTAAAACGACGCAAGTCGTCATTTGGATTCACTTTAACAACCATTCCGTAATCAGAAGGAGAGCACCAGGCAGAACCATGTGGGCAGTCAACTTTCCCAACGGTATGAGGACAGCGAAACTTTAAGTACCGTTTGTCTGCTCCCCAATATACCATATCAAAACCCATGGAGCAGCGTGGTGTTCCGTTAGAGGAAAATCCTGTCGGTGGCTCTTTTTCATTTCGTAAATTAAGCGGAATAATGGCTTGTGCGTTCAGTTCATGGGCAGCTTCATAATTCTTTAGCTGGTCATAGCCAGCATCCATCATGATAAATTCGAGGTCGATATCTGAAACTTTAGCCGCTTTATTCATCAATGCGGGTCCCATGTCGCCGTCATTTACATGAGCAGGTGTGACTTCTACAGCAATGGGAAGCTCACTTTCCGTATCCACAGCAAGATGAATTTTGTAGCCAAACCAGGTGATTTTGTTGCCATACGTATCAAACTTGGCACCCCACGTGGCATTTCCTGTGGTTTCAGACTCCTTCTTCGGCTGTTTTCGTTCATACGCTTCAATCGCTGTACTATCAATAGCAAGTGCTGTGTGATCATCAGACCTTCGGTCTGACAGGAAGAAACCAAGTCGTGAAATAACTGCTCAGCTATTTGCTTTTCCACCATATCCGCGAATACACGACTAAATGTAGCGATAGATGGAGCATCCTGATCTAGACGAAAACCACATTGATAACGAAAGCGTAAGTCTGTTTGTAAGCGGCGATGCAGCATGGTAAATGTCGTAATGCCTTCCATAGGTGCAGCCAGAAAAGCGCGTAGAATGGCTTCGCGGCAATATCCTGGTGCTCCTTGAGGGGTATGACTTTTTAATTGTTTGGCATATGGACGTAAGTCCAAAGAAGAGAAAAAAGTTCTAATCGCTCTTTTGATTCAAGTTTTAGCCATTCTTCAAAGGAAAATAGCGTTTCTTGTAGAATATACACAGTGGACTTCCTCCTCTTTAGTGGAATGGGTTTGGTCACCTGTATTCTTCTACAAGTTGGGGTGAAGTCCTTTTTTGTGACTAAAAAAGCCTTGCAGCTCTAAGAGCGAAAATTATGCAAAACGCTCATAGTAAAAAACAAAATAAATTTTTGCAACCAAAATGCTATATTTTACGTACAAGTAAATAAGCCGGACTGCTGGCTAATGAAGTGAAGGTGGAAATTTTGCTTGGGCAAATACAAAGAACGATACAAACGTATAGTTTGTTAGAAATAGGGGATAAGATTGTTGTTGCTATCTCAGGCGGTCCTGATTCGGCTGCGCTCCTACACGCACTGGCCCAAATGCGGAATCAATATAACTGGAGAGTTGTCGCGGCTCACTTGAACCATCAATTCCGTGGCGAGGAAGCCGAAGAAGATAGCAGATATGTACAACGCTTATGTGAGCAATTATCAGTTCCTTGTTTTGTTGAAGCGGCAGACGTACCTGGAATGATTGCTGAAACCGGTTTGAATCCACAGGAGGCAGCCCGACAGGTGCGCTATCGTTTCTTAAGGAAAGTGGCTGAACGGATGGGAGGGGCTAAGCTGGCCACTGCTCACCATGCCGATGATCAATTGGAAACAATACTTATGCGCTTTGTAAGAGGAACGGGAGCCGAAGGGCTGGCGGGAATTCCATTGCGCCGGGTTGAACAGGGGATTGAGATTATTCGACCTTTGCTTGAGGTGACACGGGAGCAAATTGAGCGTTATTGTGTGGAACACAGTCTTATGCCGCGCCAGGATCGAAGCAATCTTAGTGATAAATACTTTCGAAATCGGGTTCGCAGGCACTGGATTCCGCTTATGAAGAAGGAAAACCCCCATCTGACTACCGCTGCCGCTCATTTGGCAGAGGTGTTACGGGAAGAGAATGACTATCTTCAGCGTGAAAGTGAGGGAAAACTAGCCTCCATCATAGAAGAGCAAAACGTGAATACAATAGTTATAAGACAAAAAGATTTTCTTAGGCATCACCTTGCTTTACAAAGAAGGATGATTAAACTAATATTAAGTTATCTGCTGAAAAGCGACGTAAAGGAAATAGGGTATGCGCATATTGAAAATATACGGCAAATTATCAAAGAGGCTCATCCTTCAGCCAGCCTTTATTTGCCTGGAAGCTTGCAGGTGCGAAGAGAGTATCAGAGGGTAATTTTCTCAACGAGCGAAGAAGCACCTTCCATTCCCCCCTACATATATTCTTTGGACATTCCCGGACAGGTTTACATTCCAGAAGTAGATCGGATCATTCGCTGTTTTTACGGAAACAGGGAAGCGGAGAAACGCCTGGCGGAAGGGACGTACGCGGTGTTTGATCCGGCGGGTGTTAAGGGAAGGCTATATGTAAGGCAAAGACGTGCGGGAGACCGTATGACGCCTCAGGGTATGAGCGGAAGCAAGAAGGTAAAGGATATTCTTATTGATATGAAGATTCCTCGTCTTGCGCGAGAGCGTATTCCTCTGCTGACGGATGGTGAGCACATTCTTTGGATTCCCGGCGTTAAACGTTCGAATAAATATTTGCCTCCAAAGGAAATGGATATTGTACTATATGTAGTACTCGAATAGTCGCTTTTTCATATACTGTTCTTTTATGATGCTGCGGAGAAAATCGGCAGTGGCTGGCAATTTGTTGGCGTGTTGAATAGCAGGAGGTTTGTCATGGACAAAGACATTGAAAAAGTGCTTTTTACAGAAGAAGAAATTGCGGAAAAAGTTCGCGAGTTGGGACGTATTCTTTCTAAGGAATACGAAGGAAAGAACCCGCTCGTTATTTGTGTTTTACGGGGCGGAGCTCCGTTTATGACAGATTTGGTACGCCGCATGGATATTCCGCTGGAGATGGATTTTATGGCTGTATCCAGCTATGGAGCTTCCACGCAGTCTTCAGGAGTTGTCCGTATTATGAAAGACTTGGATACGTCTGTTGAAGGCCGCCATGTTATTATTGTCGAGGATATCATTGACAGCGGTCTTACGCTAAGCTATCTGATCGATATTATTCGACGCCGCAATGCGGCTTCAGTGAAAGTGGTGACGCTTCTTGACAAGCCAGCGCGTCGTACGGTGGACTTGAAGCCTGACTATTGCGGGTTTGAGATTCCGGATGCTTTTGTAGTTGGATATGGGCTAGACTATGCGGAAAAATACCGGAATCTGCCTTATATCGGTATTCTGAAGCCTGAGGTGTACAGCTGAGCCCTTAAGTTGTGAACGCCGGGTTTCATGTGGTAAAATAATGTAGGTGTTTGAGCGCGAGAGGAGGTAAGGAATGAATCGGTTCTTCCGCAATACAGGATTTTATCTGCTAATTATTTTAGTAACGGTTGGAATCGTTAATTTTATTACCAACCAAGGTACGGATACATCAAAAATCCCGTATAACGAGTTCCGACAGTACCTGAATCAGGGCAAAGTGGCTGAGTTGCGGATACGTCCTGAACGGGGTACGTATTATATCGAGGGTAAGTTGAAGGACCAGACTATCTTCTATACAAACGGGCCTCTTTATGATAATGAGAAGTTGCTCCAGCAGATAGAAGAAGCAAATCTGGCTAAAGAAGAGTATCTTGAACAAAAGGGTGACTCTGTTTGGTTAACTTTTCTTACATCGATTATCCCTTTTGTTATTATTTTTATCCTGTTCTTCTTCCTGCTGAATCAGGCGCAGGGCGGCGGCAGCAGGGTTATGAACTTTGGCAAAAGCAAAGCCAAGTTATATAATGACGATAAGAAGAAGGTGACGTTTAACGACGTAGCCGGTGCGGATGAAGAAAAAGCCGAATTGGTCGAAGTTGTGGAATTCCTGAAAGATCCGCGCAAATTTGCGGCACTTGGCGCCCGTATTCCAAAAGGGGTGCTACTCGTCGGTCCTCCGGGTACCGGTAAAACATTGCTGGCTCGTGCGGTCGCAGGTGAAGCAGGTGTGCCGTTCTTCAGCATTAGCGGTTCGGACTTTGTGGAAATGTTCGTCGGTGTTGGCGCGTCCCGCGTACGTGACCTGTTTGAAAATGCGAAGAAAAACGCTCCATGTATTATTTTTATTGACGAGATTGATGCCGTTGGTCGTCAGCGCGGCGCAGGTCTCGGTGGTGGGCACGATGAGCGTGAACAGACGCTCAACCAGCTGCTTGTTGAGATGGATGGGTTTGGCGCGAATGAAGGAATTATTATCATCGCTGCGACGAACCGTCCTGATATTCTTGATCCAGCGCTGCTTCGCCCAGGGCGTTTTGACCGCCAGATTACGGTGGATCGTCCAGATGTGAAGGGACGAGAAGAAGTATTGAAAGTCCATGCACGTAACAAGCCGTTAGCGGAAGGCGTCGATTTGGATGTTATCGCTCGTCGCACACCTGGCTTTACGGGCGCGGATCTTGAAAACTTACTCAATGAGGCGGCGTTGCTTGCAGCGCGGCGCAATAAGCGGAAAATCGAGATGACTGAAATCGACGAAGCTATTGACCGTGTTATTGCGGGTCCGGCGAAGAAATCCCGCGTGATTAGCGAAGATGAAAAAAGGCTTGTGGCTTACCATGAAGCTGGTCATACAATTTGTGGTTACTTTTTGAAACATGCCGATATGGTTCACAAGGTAACCATTATTCCGCGTGGTAGCGCGGGCGGGTATACTGTTATGCTTCCTAAGGAAGACCGGTACTTTGCTACGAAAACGGAATTGCTTGATAAAATTGTTGGTTTGCTTGGCGGTCGTGTAGCGGAAGAACTAGTGCTGAAAGAAATTAGCACTGGTGCACACAACGATTTTGAACGTGCAACAAACATCGCACGTCGTATGGTTATGGAGTTCGGCATGAGCGCGAACCTTGGTCCGATGCAGTTCGGCCAGAGTCAAGGCCAAGTGTTTCTGGGTCGCGACTTTGGTCATGAACAGAATTACAGCGACGAAACAGCGCGTCAAATCGACCAGGAAATTCAAAACATTATCCGTGATTGCCATCAACGTTGCACTGATTTGCTAACGGAGCATATGGATAAGCTGGAAGCGGTCGCGCAGGCATTACTTAAACACGAAACGCTAGATGCAGAGCAAATCAAGAGCATCATTGAAACTGGCTCCATCGATGGTGATGTTGGCGAGGTAAAAGAAACGACGACTGGTGATGTAAAGGTGCAAATCACCGGAAAATCGGAAAATATGGCCCAGGCACCGGGAATTGACACAGAAAGAAGAGACGAAACTGATACGTAGGAATAGAGAAGCCTTCTCAATAAGTGGGAAGGCTTTTTGTTTTTATCGATTTGTCTTATTAAAATCAGGTGCAAACCTGTGAAATCATTGCCATACATTTCTTTTTTACGGGCGCTTTTGATTTTTGGATTTCTTTTGGGTGTGTACAATTTTTCAGTTTAACGGTATCATACAGGTATTCAGTTGCCCGGAAGGCACATATCATTTAAGGATTCTCATGGAGGTTGCTCAAATTGATGGAAGCGTTAGCTTTAGCGAAGAAAGAACAGCGTAACCAAGAGCTGCGGGAAAAGATTATGCGTCTGAAAAAGGAACGAAACGCCATTATTCTGGCCCACTACTATCAGCGCCCGGAAATTCAGGAAATTGCGGATTTTCTGGGAGATTCTTTCGGGCTTGCGCAGAAAGCGGCAACAACGGATGCAGATGTGATTGTATTTTGCGGTGTTCATTTCATGGGTGAAAGCGCTAAAATCCTTAATATGGAAAAAGTTGTCCTGATTCCTGATGAGCGCGCAGGCTGTCCGATGGCTGACATGGTAAACGTAAACGGACTGAGAAAATTGAAAGCCCAGCACCCAAATGCAAAGGTTGTGGCTTATATTAATACTTCGGCCGATGTCAAAGCGGAAACAGACATTTGTTGTACATCTTCGAACGCGAGGAATGTTATCCAATCGATCGATGCAGAGGAAATTATTTGGGTGCCGGATAAAAATCTTGGACATTGGGTTTCCCAGTTCACCGATAAGAAAATGATTATCTGGGAAGGATACTGCAATACACATGACCAGTTGACAGTAGAAGACGTTTTAAAGCTAAAAGAAGAGCATCCGGACGCCCAATTCGTTGTTCATCCGGAATGCCGTCCGGAAGTTGTGGCGCTTGGGGATTTTGTTGGCAGCACAACGGGTATTCTTAAATATTGTCGTGAAACAAATCACAAGAAGTTTATTGTGGGTACAGAAGATGGAGTAGGTTATAAATTGCGTCTGGATAGCCCGGATAAAGAGTTTATCTTTGCTTCAAAATATCTTGTTTGCCCGAACATGAAGGTCAACAACCTAAAGAAAATTGCGGATTGTCTTGAAACTATGCAGCCGCAGATTCATGTGCCCGAAGAAATCGCAGAGAAAGCACGCTTGTCTTTGGAGCGAATGCTGGCTGTTGAAGCCGTGCAATAAGCGGCTTAGCCAGGAAAGAAGGATTGAAGCGAGATGGTGCCACGCTATGTCATTGATTTTAAGCTAACCGAACTTGAAACGTATAAAACGGATGTTTTGGTGATAGGCTCGGGTATTGCCGGGCTTTATACTGCTTTGAAAGTCAGCGAACAATGTGATGTAATTTTGCTCAGTAAAACGGATTTAATGCAGAGCAACACTCGTTATGCGCAGGGCGGTATCGCGGCGGTTACGGCAGAGACGGATTCGCCGGAACTGCACCGGCAGGACACGCTAATCGCCGGGGCCGGCATTTGTTCGAACGAGGCCGTCGAAGTCCTGGTTCATGAAGGTCCTTCCTGCATTGAGGATTTAATTGAATATGGGACAAAGTTCGATAAGGAAGATGGCGCCCTCGCTCTGACGAAAGAGGGCGCCCACAGTCGACGACGCATCCTTCACGCACAGGGCGACGCCACAGGCGCGGAAATTGTGCGAGCGCTTTCGGAACGTGCGCGGGAAAACAAACGGATTACTATCTGGGAAAATCATTTCACGTATGATTTAGTAACCCATCAGGGCGAATGTACTGGAGCACTTGTGCGTAAACCGGATGGAAGCACTATATATGTACGAGCGAACGCAACGGTACTTGCAACTGGAGGAGCCGGGCAGCTTTATCGCTATACCACCAACCCGGAAATTGCCACGGGTGACGGACTGGCCATAGCATATCGGGCTGGAGCCTATATTAAAGATGTGGAATTTATCCAGTTTCATCCGACTGCTTTATGCTATCCAGGCGCTCCTCGTTTTCTTATCTCCGAAGCGGTGCGAGGTGAGGGAGCAGTCCTGCGCAATATGAAAGGGGAGCGCTTTATGGAAAAATATCATTCTCTTAAGGAGTTGGCGCCCCGGGACATTGTCGCGCGCGCAATAGTGTCTGAAATGGAATCAACCGGTTCAACGTTTGTTTACTTGGATATTACCCATGAATCGGAAGAGCGAATCAAGCATCGTTTTCCTAACATTTACAAAGTTTGCTTGCGCTATGGCCTTGATATGGTTACAGATTGGATTCCGGTTGCACCTGCCGCCCATTATATTATGGGGGGAATTAAAACCGATTTGTATGGTGAAACCGCGACAAAGAGGCTTTTCGCCTGCGGGGAGGTGTCCTGTACCGGGGTGCATGGCGCGAATCGTCTGGCGAGCAATTCTCTAGCGGAAGCGCTTGTGTTTGGAAGGCGTATTGCTGAGCGGATAAAAACGATGCCGGATATTGGAAATGAGGTTCCTGCCATTTCTTTTTCACTAATGCGCCAGCAGACAATGAGCAGCGATACGATAATGGAGCGTAAGCTTCGTTTGCAAAAACTCATGCTAACGCATGTCGGCCTAAAACGAAATGAAAAAGGATTAACGAAGGCAGTGCGTGAGCTTGAACGTTATGTAAAGGCGTTTCGTATGAAGATAGACAGACCGGAAGAAGCAGAATATTTGAATCTGTTGACATGCGCCTGTTTGGTCGCAAACGCAGCGTTGCTCAGAGAAGAGAGTCGGGGAGGACATTATCGGGAAGACTTCCCGAAGCGGGATGATCTCGTATGGCGCAAACATATTGTACAGTCGATTGAAGATGGGGTTTTAGAGGAGCGAAACACGAATGAAAATGAATGAGCGATTGCTGGACAGGCAAATTGAATTGTGGCTTGAAGAAGATATCGGGTTTGGAGATGTGACCAGCCTTTCGACCGTGCCGGATGAACTGGAGGGAGTCGGCATTCTGTATGCAAAACAGGAAGGAGTGATCGCCGGCCTTGAAGTGGCGGCCCGTGTATTTGCTTGTGTAGATTCCTCGCTTGTATTTTCGCCAAAAGTAGCGGAAGGCTCTTTTGTTGGGAAAGGAGCGGTGATTGCGCAAGTGGAAGGGCGCGTCCAAAGCATTCTGAGCGGAGAACGTCTTGCGCTGAATCTGTTGCAGCGCCTCTCGGGTATTGCTACTGTTACCCGGAAGTATGTGGAAGTGGCGCGGACTGCAAGTGAAAAAGTTCGTATTGTTGACACACGTAAAACGACGCCAGGTCTGCGTATGCTGGAGAAATATGCGGTTGCAGTCGGCGGTGGACATAACCACCGTCTCGGCTTGTTCGACGCAGTCATGATTAAAGATAATCATATTAAGGCAGCGGGTGGCATTGGCCCAGCAGTTGAGCGCGCACGGGCGGCGGTTTCCCATACCATGCGTATTGAGGTGGAAGTGGAAACGTTGGAGCAGCTGGAAGAGGCGATTAAGGCGAAGCCCGATATTATCATGCTGGATAATATGGAGCCGGAGATGATGAAAGAAGCTGTGCGCCGCATTAATGGACGAATAATTGTTGAAGCTTCCGGAGGTGTCAATTTAGACACGGTGGCTGAGATTGCAGCAACCGGCGTCGATGTCATTTCGGTGGGAAGCCTGACACATTCCGTTTCGGCGCTTGATATTAGTCTTGACTTAAACGAAAGAAAACGATAGGCAGGGATACGATGTTATTTGTTATTGATGTAGGAAATACGAACATTGTGCTTGGCGTTTATGAAGGTGACGAATTAAAGCATAATTGGCGCATCGGCACTGACCGGAGTAAGACAGACGACGAATTCGGCATACTAATTAAAAGCTTGTTCGCTGACAAGGGTCTTACGTTTGGTGATATTGAAGGCATTATTATTTCATCGGTAGTTCCGCCGCTCATGTTCCCGCTGGAGAAAATGTGCCAGAAATATTTTAACATCAAGCCGATGGTCATTGGCCCTGGTTTGAAAACAGGTTTGAACATTAAAACCGATAATCCTCGGGAAGTGGGAGCAGATCGAATCGTGAATGCGGTAGCGGCTATTCATTACTACGGCACTCCTTTAATAGTCGTTGATTTCGGTACAGCTACTACATTTTGCTTTATCGACGAAGAGGGTGGATATCATGGTGGAGCGATTGCTCCCGGTATCGGCATTTCCACGGAGGCGCTATACAGCCGTGCCTCCAAGCTGCCGCGTATCGAACTTGTTAAGCCGCCGAGCGTTATTGGACGCAATACGATTCATGCAATGCAGTCTGGGATTATCTATGGATTTGTTGGCCAGGTGGACGAGCTTGTGCGTCGAATGAAGCAGGAGTCTGTGAAGACGCCAAAAGTAATTGCGACAGGTGGGTTGGCTGAACTTATTGGCAGCGAATCGAACGAGATCGATGTTGTTGACCCATGGCTAACGATCAAAGGTTTGCAGCTTATTTATAATCGCAATAAAAAATAGGAGAAAGGCGGGCTTGTGCCGCCTTTCTCGTTTTTGCGGCCTGTGGGTATTGTGGTAAACTAGTTTTTGTAAGTACGGGCATAACCCGTTATTTTAAGGAAGAAAGAGGCTAGAAGATGAAAGATTATTTAATCCGAGGAATGGCATATGATGGTCATGTCCGTGCGTTTGCAGTACGCACTACAGATACAATGAGAGAAATCCAAAAACGCCTGGATACGTGGCCGATTGTCAGTGCAGCGCTTGGGCGCACGGTGTCGGCGGCCGCGATGATGGGAGCGATGCTGAAAGGCGACGAGCGCTTGACGGTTATCGTACGTGGGAATGGCCCGGTCGGCCAAATTGTAGCGGATGCCAACGCCAGAGGTGAAGTGCGTGGCTACGTTCACAACCCGCATGTGCACTACGATGAGAAAAATGCACAGGGCAAGTTGGATGTGCGTCGCGTGGTCGGAACGGAAGGCAGTATTATTGTGACGAAGGATTTAGGTTTAAAAGAGCCATATCAGGGTACGAGTCCTATTGTATCCGGAGAAATCGGCGAAGATATTACGTATTACCTGACTGTCTCTGAGCAGGTACCATCTGCGGTTGGTGTAGGCGTCCTAGTAAATCCGAATAACACCATTAAAGCATCCGGTGGTTTTATTATTCAGCTTATGCCTAATACACCAGAATCTATTATTGAAAAGCTGGAGCAGAAGCTCGCTGTTGTCCGCCCCGTTTCTACTATGATTGATGAAGGGATGGCGCCGGAAGAAATTTTGAAAGAAGTACTGGGCGCAGATTTTATGGTATTGAATAAGATTGATATCGTATTTAGCTGTCATTGTTCGCTTGAGCGAGTACAGAGAGCACTTATTAGTCTAGGCAAGGAAGAGCTGGACGCGATGATTAATGAACAGGGTGAAGCGGAGATTACATGTCATTTTTGCAATGAAAAATACCATTTAAACAAAGAAGATTTAGAAAATCTTCGTGCAAACCTGTAGAGGACAATTGATGCTTTCATAGTTCGATTGGTATAATATAAATAAAACCTATTTACTTGGTAGGAATTCGGTGAGGAGGATTTCCGATGCGGGTAGCTCAATCTATTACTGACTTAATCGGATATACACCTTTGGTAAAGCTAAATCGAGTGACGGAAGCGGATGAGGCGAATATTTATTTAAAATTAGAGTTTTTCAATCCTGGAAGCAGCGTGAAGGATCGAATTGCTTTAGCGATGATTGAAGCCGCAGAAAGAGAAGGCGTGTTAAAAGAAGGTATGACGATTGTTGAACCTACGAGCGGTAACACGGGAATCGGCCTAGCGATGGTGGCGGCAGCAAAAGGGTATCGTGCATTGCTTGTTATGCCGGATACGATGAGCATGGAGCGGCGCAACCTGCTCCGTGCGTATGGTGCGGAGTTGGTATTGACGCCTGGAGCGGAAGGAATGGGCGGCGCTATCCGTAAAGCGGAAGAACTTGTCCGTGAAAACGATGATTACTTTATGCCTCAGCAGTTCAAAAACCCGGCCAATCCACAAATCCATCGGGAGACGACGGGAAAAGAACTGTTGGAACAGGCTGAGCAAATCGGTGGCGTACACGCGTTTATTTCTGGCGTAGGCACAGGCGGAACAATTACCGGAGCCGGTCAGGTGCTAAGAGAAAAGTACCCTGACGTTCATATCGTAGCCGTGGAACCGGCAGCATCACCTGTATTATCCGGTGGCAAGCCGGGACCGCATAAAATCCAGGGGATCGGGGCCGGTTTCATTCCAGATACATTGGATACGGATATTTATGATGAAATTATTAAAGTAGAAAACGAAGAAGCATTTGCCATGGCCCGTCTTGTGGCGAGAAAAGAAGGCATTCTTGGCGGTATCTCTTCCGGCGCGGCGATTCATGCAGCCAAGAAAGTCGCCAAAAAATTGGGGCCGGGCAAGAATGTGATCGCCATTATCCCGAGCAACGGTGAAAGATATTTAAGTACCCCTCTTTATCAATTTGATGAGTAATGAGTATAATAAAAAGCGTAAGCTCTTGTCCTCTTGGCGGCAAGGGCTTGTTTTGTGCAAGGGAAAATAGACGGAGGGACGCGAGTGAAGCGAGCAGAAGATTGGGTCAACGAATGGCTGGAACGATACGAGCGAGTGCCGTTCTGGCGGAAAGTAAAATGGGAAAATGAAAGTCCTTGGATGTTGTATAAACAATTGCGTGCGAACAGCGAATATGCATTTATTTTGGAGAGTGGCCGAAATGGTCGTTACACGTATGTAGGAGCGAATCCGACTGCGGTCCTGGCGTATAAAAACGGGCAGGTAAGCGAGAACGGTACCTCTTTTGCGCCGGTTGTGTCTGATCCGATGACGTTTGTGCGGCGCTGGATGGGTCATGAGTTTTCTCCGGCCGCAGAGGAAACGGCACAGGTGGGACTGCCGGAGTGGATAGGAGGAGCGGTAGGTTATATCAGCTACGATACGGGCCGCTATTATGAAAACTTGCCTTGCATAGCAAAAGATGATTTGCGGCTTCCTGATGTGTATCTTATGATGATGGAGGAAGTATATGCATTTGATCATGAAGCGCGGGAAATCACCGTTATAGTTTACATTGGATCGAAAGCGAAACTTCACGGTTTGGATGAGGGAGCGGAGCGCCTGAAAAGCATGCTGGATGTTCTTGCGGACTTGCCCGTCGGCCCGGGAGAGAATGCGCTTCTGGAAGGTTTGGAAGGAGCGCCACTCGGTAACCTTTCTACTTCGTTTGATCAGGCCGGGTTTGAAGAAGCAGTCAGACGGGTGCAGGAGTATATTGCGGCTGGAGACGTTTTTCAGGTCAATCTCTCCGTTCGGCAAACAGGGACGACGGAATGTGGAGCGGAAGAGATTTACGAAGTGTTGCGCGCCATCAATCCTTCGCCGTACATGGGTTTGCTTCGGTTTCCGGAGTTTCAGCTTGTGTCCGCTTCGCCGGAGCTTTTACTTCGCATTAAGGATAAGACGTTGAGCACACGTCCAATCGCCGGCACGCGCCGCCGCGGCCGGAATGCAGAAGAGGACGCCGCGCTTGTCCGCGAATTGCTGGATAACGAAAAAGAAGTTGCTGAGCATATTATGCTTGTTGACTTGGAGCGGAATGACCTAGGGCGTGTAAGTCGGTTTGGTTCGGTGCATGTGGACGAACTAATGGTAGTGGAGAAATATTCGCATGTCATGCATATTGTTTCTAATGTCAAAAGCGAATTGGACGAGAATAAGGATATGTATGACGCGGTTATTGCTGCGTTTCCGGGTGGGACGATTACTGGCGCGCCAAAAGTGCGGACGATGGAAATCATTGAGGAGCTTGAACCCGTTACGCGTGGGCCGTATACCGGTTCAATATGTGCGTTCGGCTTCGACGGCAATGCGGTTTGCAATATCATCATTCGTACGATGATTTTGAAAGATGGGCAGGCGCACGTGCAGGCGGGCGCAGGAATAGTGATTGACTCCGTGCCAAAAGCAGAGTATTATGAATCATTAAAGAAGGCGGAAGCATTGTGGAAGGCGCTTTCTTTGGCAGAAGCGAAAAGAAGAGTCGAGAAGAGGAAAAGAGAGGAGAGTCGAGCATGATTTTAATGATTGACAACTATGATTCGTTTACGTACAACCTGGTTCAGTATCTAGGAGAACTGGGAGAGGAATTGCAGGTCGTACGCAATGATCGCATTACTTGCGAGGAGATTGCGGAATTGTCTCCTTCCTACCTGATGATTTCACCTGGGCCATGCACGCCGAACGAAGCGGGTATTAGCTTGGAAGCAATTAAGCGCTTTGCAGGAAGCATCCCGATTTTTGGCGTATGCCTAGGCCATCAGTCCATCGCCCAAGTTTTTGGAGGGCGTGTCATTCGTGCGGAGCGTCTTATGCACGGGAAAACATCGGACGTATACCATAATGGGGAAGGAATTTTTGCCGGATTACCTTCACCGTTCAAAGCGACTCGCTACCATTCGCTGATTGTGGAGCGGGAGACGTTGCCGAATTGTCTAGAAGTTACGGCTGAAACGGCGGAAGGAGAGATTATGGCGCTTCGTCACCGTAGGTTGCCAGTAGAGGGAGTACAGTTTCATCCGGAGTCGATTATGACCGAGCACGGAAAGCAGCTGTTGCGCAATTTTTTGACGCGCTACGCTTCCTCGCGAGATATAGAAAATAAAAAGGAGCGGACCGACTGTGAAAGTTTTTCTTGACGGGCGCATTGTAGACGCTGAAAAAGCTGTGATCTCGCCGTTTGATCACGGCTTTCTTTATGGTCTTGGTTTATTTGAGACAATGCGGGTATACGGAGGGCATATTGCACTTTTAGAAAAACATTACGAACGTTTGCGAAAGGCAGCAGAAGAGCTGGGAATTGTGGTCACAATGACGCGCGAAGAGTTGCGCTTCGCCATTTTGCAGACGTTAAGTGCCAATGGTTTGGAAAATGCGTATGTTCGGGTAGATTTGACGGCCGGGGACAAGGGGCTTGGTGCGTATGCCGGGATTTACGATGAGCCGCGCTGGCTTATTTTCGCCAAGCCGCTGCCGGATTTTCCGTCGTCTTTGTATGAAAAGGGGAAAAGGTTGCAAATTCTGACGCGTCCGCGCAATTCTCCTGAAGGGGAATGGCGGTTTAAATCGCATCATTACATGAATAATCGTTTCGGTAAAATGGAAATTGGGAATGATCCGAACGTAGAAGGACTGTTTTTGACAGAAAGCGGCTGTATCGCTGAAGGTATTGTGTCTAATGTATTTTTCGTTTCGGAAGATACCCTTTATACACCGGACGTAAAAACCGGGATTCTGCCTGGAACAAGACGTGAGTTTGTGATGGAGTTGGCCGAAGAATGTGGGATTGCTGTTCGGGAAGGATGGTATTATATTGAGCATTTAATGGTTGCTGATGAAGTTTTTATTACGAACGCGATTCAAGAGATTGTTCCGATTCATGCTGTAAATGAGAAAACGATCGGAGAGGGAACAATAGGGGCGGTAACCAGGCAATTGCTCGAATTGTACCGCCAGCGTATTATTTAGTTTGCTAAATCAACAAGAAAAACTGTGACGGGATATTTTGAAAAAGAAGAGAGGGGAAAAAGATGCGGCGATTGCAACCGATACAGGCTGGACGCTATGAACTGCCTGTTCACCAGCGTACGCTGGTCATGGGAATTCTTAACGTAACACCGGATTCTTTTTCGGATGGTGGTCATTATCAAACGGTTGAAAAGGCGCTGGCCCATGCTAGGAAAATGGTGGAAGACGGCGCAGATATTATTGATGTAGGGGGGGAATCAACACGTCCTGGGCACGATCCAGTCAGTGCCGAGGAAGAACTGGAACGGGTGATTCCGGTTATTGAAAGGTTATCGCGTGAACTTGATGTTCCGTTGTCGATCGATACATACAAAGCCCAGGTGGCACGTCAGGCGATAGAAGCCGGAGCTCACATTATCAACGATGTTTGGGGAGGCAAGGCGGATCCGCGCATGCCCGAAGTAATGGCTGAAATGGACGTGCCTGTGATTTTGATGCATAACCGTGATAATACAGATTATGTTGCGTTTATTGATGACGTATTGCGGGATATGGAAGAATGCATTGACTTAGTTAAAGCAGCTGGGGTAAAGGATAACAAAATTATTCTTGATCCTGGCATTGGGTTTGCTAAGAATTACGAACAAAATTTGGAAATGATGTATCATCTGGACAAATTAACCGCGCTGAATTATCCTGTGTTGCTTGGGACTTCGCGCAAGTCATTTATTGGCCGTGCGCTTGGCGATTTGCCGGTATTGGAGCGCATGGAAGGAACCGCGGCAACAGTGGCGCTTGGTATTGAGCGCGGTTGTTGTATGGTCCGCGTCCATGACGTAAAACCAATCGCACGTGTATGCCGGATGATGGATGCAATGCTTTTTGGCTGGCAGCAGGGGAAGGAGTAAAGAGCTATGGATAAAATTTTGTTTAATAGAATGGAGTTTTGGGGCTACCACGGTGCCTTTAAGGAAGAGAACAAACTTGGACAGCGCTTCTTTGTCGATTTGGAATTGTATCTTGATCTGTCAAAAGCGGGACACAGTGATAAACTGGAAGATACCATAAATTACTCTGACATTTATCAAACAACGCAGCAGGTTGTTGAGAAAGAAAAGTATGAGCTGGTGGAGGCTGTTGCTGAACGTTTAGCAGCCAAAATTCTTGACAGCTATCCTCTGATTGAAGAAATTCTTGTTCGCGTAACGAAGCCGAACCCACCGATTCCCGGACATTATGAGTCTGTGGCGATAGAAATTAAACGCAGACAGGCGAAAAATAATGAGTAGACAGTCAACACAGGTTTTTCTGGGGCTTGGTTCCAACATTGGCGACAGAGAAAAGTTATTGATTTGTGCTATTCGTATGCTTGATGCTGTACCAGGTATAAAGGTTACGTGCGTGTCTTCCTTATATGAGACTGACCCGGTCGGGTATACGGAACAAGACACGTTTTTAAACCTTGTCGTAGAGATCGAAACAACATTATCTCCGGCTGTACTCCTGGCAAACACGCAGCAGATTGAAGCGGAATTGGGCCGTGTTCGCACGATTCGCTGGGGGCCGCGAACGCTTGACATCGATATTCTTTTGTATGGAAAGCAGTGGATAAGGGATAAAGGATTGGAAATCCCTCACCCGCGCATGTTGGAACGAGCATTCGTTATTGTTCCGCTTGCCGAAATTGCGCCTGAAATTGAAATTCCTTATAAGCAGGATGAGTGTATTCGGTTTTTTCAAGTAAAAGAAGTTGAACCTTATACGCAGGGTAGGGAGGGCGTTCGGAAGTTGAAAAGGCTCGGTTGGAAAAAGATATAAATTAACTGGAAAGATGAAAACAGTTGAAATCAAATGAGCCTATGATAAAATAGTGGAATAATTAACGGCGTTTTTTCCTATGTAGGAGAACGGGTTATGTTTTTATACAAAGTATATGTGGAAGGTGGAAGTATGGCTAACCTTAGAATTGGTAATGTCGAACTCAAGAACAACGTAGTGCTTGCCCCCATGGCCGGCGTATGCAATCCGGCATTTCGCCTGATTGCCAAAGAGTTCGGTGCGGGACTTGTATGTGCTGAGATGGTTAGCGATAAAGGGATTGTTCATGGCAATAAGAAGACGATGGAGATGTTGTACGTAGATGAGAGGGAAAAGCCGTTAAGCCTGCAAATTTTTGGCGGGGACAAAGACACGCTAGTAGAAGCGGCCAAGTATGTCGATAAACATACGAACGCCGATATTATTGATATAAACATGGGATGCCCAGTTCCTAAAATCGTAAACTGTGATGCGGGAGCACGTTGGCTGCTAAATCCGAATAAGATAGAAGAGATGGTTTCCGCCGTCGTGGAAAGCGTTTCGAAGCCGGTAACGGTTAAAATGCGCATCGGCTGGGACGAAGATCATATTTATGTGGTAGAAAATGCGAAAGCGGTAGAGCGCGGTGGAGGTAAAGCCATTACCATACATGGTAGAACGCGCGTGCAGATGTATCAGGGCAAGGCAAACTGGGATTATATCCGTCAGGCCAAGGAAGCGGTCAGCATTCCGGTGATCGGAAACGGAGATGTTATGACTCCGGAGGACGCGAAGCGGATGATTGACGAAACAGGCTGTGACGGTGTTATGATTGGTCGTGCGGCGCTGGGGAATCCGTGGATGCTTTACCGGACGGTGGAATACTTGACCAAAGGCGAGCTGCCGCCTGAGCCGACACCGCGCGAGAAAATTAATATTGCGCTTCTGCACCTTGATCGTCTCATTAAGGTTAAAGGTGAAAAAGTTGGTGTGCTGGAGATGCGTAAACATGCAGCTTGGTATTTAAAAGGCTTGCCAGCATCGGCGCAGGTTCGCGATGAAGTCAACGTGCAGGAAACACGTGAAGGAATGGCGAATGTCTTATTATCCTATCTGGAACGAATTGAGGCGAGAGTCGCCGAACGTGCGGCGAAACAGCAGGAAGAGAAGGTAGAAGCAGTTCACTAAATGTAATTTGACATTCGCAGGGGACTACCATATAATACCTTCATATCTGCATACCGGACTGCCAGTGTTTCACTGGCAGTTTCATAATATATCAACCATTTGCATAAAAAATACAGTTTTATCATACACTCTACGATACATTAGCTATAGGAAAAGAATAGAAGTATGGGGGAATGCCAAGATGTCGGAAAAAGAAGTAATCCTAACAGCTGCGGGTTTGCAAAAGCTTGAAGAGGAATTGGAACAATTGAAAACGGTAAAACGACGTGAAGTTGCGCAACGCATCAAGGAGGCAATCAGCTATGGGGATCTCTCTGAGAACTCCGAGTATGAGGAAGCGAAAAATGAACAGGCTTTTATTGAAGGGCGTATCATTACGCTTGAAAAAATGCTTCGCAATGCCCGCGTAATCTCCGGCGATGAATTGGATACCGGTATTGTTAATGTCGGTTCTACCGTAAAAGTAAGAGATCTTGAATTTGATGAAATTATGGAGTTTAAAATTGTTGGTTCCGCGGAATCCGATCCGACGCAGAACAAAATTTCTAATGAATCTCCCGTGGGGCTGGCGCTGTTGGGTAAATCCAAAGGCTCCATTGTTGACGTAAATGTTCCCGCAGGCGTTGTACGCTATGAGATTCTTGATATTAAAGTCGATTAATGTTGTGTTTGCCAAGCTCCTTCGATTTCGTGGGAGCTTTTAGCTGGTTTTAGGCTATAGATGAAAGTAAAAGGTTTCGAGGAGTTGAACGCAGGAATGTCCCGACACGAAGAATTAAGCGAACTAGAGCAAATTCGGCGAGAGAAGTTGCATACATTGCGCGAAAACGGAATTGATCCGTTTGGCAAGAAGTATGAGCGTTCTCATTCTGCTAAACAAATTCTTGATCAATATGGTAATTTGGAAAAAGAAGTCCTGGACGAGAAAGCAATTGAAGTGTCGATTGCAGGGCGGATGATGGCGAAACGTGGTCAGGGAAAAGCAGGTTTCGCACATTTGCAGGATCAAAGCGGCCGCATCCAGATTTATGTACGTCAGGATCAGGTTGGAGAGAAAATGTATGATATGTTTAAGCTTTGCGATATTGGTGATATTCTGGGTGTGAAAGGCGTTATTTTCAAAACGAAAACTGGCGAGACGAGCGTGAAAGCGAAGGAAGTTACGCTTTTGAGCAAATCCCTGCGCCCTTTACCAGAGAAGTTCCACGGTTTGAAAGATGTAGAAACTCGCTACCGCAAACGTTACTTGGATTTGATCATGAATCCAAACGTAAAAGATACATTTATCGCCCGCAGCTTGATTTTGCAGTCCATGCGCCGGTATCTTGACGAACGTGGATATCTGGAAGTGGAAACGCCAACGATGCATAGCATTCCAGGCGGTGCAGCTGCGCGTCCTTTTATTACTTATCATAACGCGCTTGATATGCGCCTTTATATGCGTATCGCTACTGAGCTGCATCTGAAGCGTTTAATTGTAGGCGGTTTGGAGAAAGTATACGAAATCGGACGTATTTTTCGTAACGAGGGAATTTCTACCCGTCACAACCCGGAATTTACTTCGATCGAGTTATATGAAGCGTACGTTGATTATAAAGATATTATGTGCTTAACGGAAGATTTAATTGCTCATATCGCGAAAGATGTATTCGGCACGACGGTATTCCATTATCAGGGACATGAAGTGGACTTGCAGCCGCAATGGAAGAGGATCCATATGGTTGATGCTATCAAGGAGATAACCGGTGTTGATTTCTGGCCGCAGATGAGCGATGAAGAGGCGATTGAATTGGCGAAGAAGCATAATGTTCCTGTGCCTCCGGGAGCTAAGTATGGTCATATCGTCAACGAATTCTTTGAGCAGTTTGTCGAAGAGACGTTGATCCAGCCAACATTCGTGTACGGACATCCGGTTGAAATTTCTCCGCTTGCGAAGAAAAACGAAGAAGATCCACGGTTTACGGATCGCTTCGAACTGTTTATCGTGGGTCGTGAGCATGCGAACGCGTTTACCGAGTTGAACGATCCGATTGACCAGCGGCAACGCTTTGAAGCTCAGCTTCGTGAACGGGAAGCAGGAAATGATGAAGCACATATGATGGATGAAGACTTCTTAGAGGCTCTTGAGTATGGCATGCCGCCAACAGGTGGTCTTGGAATCGGAATTGACCGGCTTGTAATGCTGCTGACAGATTCTCCATCGATCCGCGATGTATTGCTTTTCCCGCTGATGCGTGAGCGTTCAACTGGAGAACAAAACACAGATGAGGAAACGATGGGCGAGGAAATGGGAGAAGAAGTATAAGAGCATGCTACGGATTAGGACAGGCTTTTGCCTGTCCTGCTTTTGTTTTTTTTGAGGAAGACCATTACAGCTTTTTTGCTGTAAAATAATTTATGTGTATAAAATTTCTATTGCTAAAAAAATAATGTCGTGATATATTTAAAAGGTTCGTTTCTGTAGAGAAAATTGCTTGATGAATGAATAGGCAAAACATAACAAATTAATTAAAAAAGTTGTTGACAAGGAATCTTAGTTGTAATAAAATAAAAAAGTCGCCGCTGAAATGCGGTGAAAATGAAAAAGAAGTTCCTTGAAAACTGAACAGTGACACTCGTTTGTG
>JAAROH010007676.1_pt1 | contig 57900 bp, 65 predicted proteins | sample 7248631 | NCBI WGS metagenome assembly JAAROH01 (sample SAMN09772309, study PRJNA484901) | compost metagenome | isolation source: Vermicomposting unit | place: India | reverse complement strand
ATACGCCCTTTTAACACCACGAATGTCGAGTTGTTCGCGTGAAACTTGAGCTAGAAGAAGCCGACAGCCGGGGGGCTACCCCCGATCCTGCGCATTCCTCCGGGTCCGTCCGCCGCCTCCGTGCGCCGTGTGTGGGAGTACCCGGGCAAAGACTTTGTGGTAAATCGCGGGGAACGGGTAGGCGCCCAGCGCGTCCACCTCCACCCATCGCACATCGGCCCGCTCCGCCACCTCCGTCCCCGGCACCACCTCCGCCCGGAAGCAGCGCAGGTGCCACACCAGGTGCGAAAAGACGTGGGTGACGTCGGCCAGGTGCTCCCCCACCGCCACCTCCGCGCCCAGGGCATTCCGCAGGAGCGTCTGAAGCGCCTCTTCAGGGCCCACGCCCGGAGGCACATCGCCGCCGGGCAGCTCCCACAGCCCGGCCAGCAGCCCCTCCTGCGGCCGCCGCACGATGAGAAGCCGGCCTTCCCGTTCGATCACCGCGGCCGCGCGCTCCACCGGCCTGGGGGCCTTCGCCCGTCCCTTCACGGGAAGCTCGGTCCCCCTTCCGGCCCTGCGCCCCTCACAGAGGTCCCGCACGGGGCACAGCAGGCACCGGGGGCGGCGTGGCGTGCAGATCGTCGCACCGAGATCCATCAGGGCCTGGTTGAAGTCGCCGGGCCGATCCTGCGGGATCATGGCCCGCACCAGCTCCTCGATCGTCCTGCGGGTCGCCGGCTGTGCGATGTCGTCCACGATGGCATAGAGCCGCGCGATGACGCGCAGCACGTTCCCGTCCACCGCTGGCACCGGCCGGTTGAAGGCGATGGAGAGGATCGCCCCGGCGGTGTACGGCCCGATCCCCTTCAGCGACGCCACGGCGTCGGGATCGTCGGGGACCGTGCCGCCATACCGTGCCACCACCTCCCGCGCGGCCGCGTGCAGGTTGCGCGCGCGTGAATAATAGCCCAGCCCTTCCCAGGCCTTCAGCACCTGCTCCTCCGGCGCGTCCGCCAGAGCCTCGAGGGTGGGAAACCGGGCCATCCACCGTTCGTAATAGGGGATCACCGTCTCCACCCGGGTCTGCTGCAGCATGATCTCGGAGACCCAGATGTGGTAAGGATCCCGGGTCCGGCGCCACGGCAGGTCGCGCGCGCTCGCCGAGTACCAGTCCAACAGGCGGTCGGCCACCTCCGCCGACCGCCTGCGCTCGCGCTCTTCGTCTTGCTGCGGTGTGTGCAACGCTCGTCGGCCCTCTCTTCGCTCCCATCTGCGGCGCCATGATGGCCCGCGCCACGAGCGTTACAGTTCGCCGGCCTGCCCCCCGCCTCCTCCCGCCGCCGCGCCCCGGCCCGCAGGGCGCCTTCACCCTAGGCCTGCTGCTGCCAGGGCTCAGCACCCTGCGATGGCTGTCCCTGCTGTTGCCAGGGCTGGCCGTCCTGGCCCGACTGCTGTTGCCCCTGCTGTCTGTCGCTCTGCGGCTGTCCGCACTGGCTCGCCATCTGCTGGTCGGTGCCAGCACCCGCCGACGGGTCGGGTTGCCCGGCCTGGCTGAATTGCCCGGACCCACCCGCCTGCCCGTCGCCGGCGGGATTCTCTCCGCCTCCCTGTGCCTGCTGCACCCAGCGGCCCTGGCCGGTTCCACTCTGACCGGTGCCCCCTTGCCACGGGCCGCCCTGTCCGTGCGGGGCGCCGCCGTGTCCGCCGACCTGCTGCTGGGGGACGTCCTCTTGGGCCTGCTGCTGGCCGTCCTGCCGTTGCCCCTGGGCCTGCTGGCCGCCGCCCTGCCCATCCATCCGCGGGAACTGCCAGCCCATGCCCTGCGGACCCTCCCGCTGATCCGCTCCCTGGCCCTGCCCTTGCCCGGAACCCTGCCCCGGGGGCTGGTTGGCGCCCTGAGCCTGGTGCAGCCCCGGCCCCTGTCCGTGGGTCTGCCCCTGACCCTGGGCCTTTCGCTGCCCCTGGCCGCTGCCCTGGTCCTGCCCCTGCTGCTGGCCGCGGGAATGCTGCACGAGCGCGTTGTACTGCTCCAGGTACTGCAGCCGTGACTCCAGGATCATCACGTGCCGCTCCATGTCCTCCGCCATCTGCTTGAAGACCTGGTGCGCCTTCTCGTCCTCCGACTGTGCGGCGAACAACAGGTAGTTGCCCCTGGCTGCCTGCGCCATGGCGATGGCGCGTTCCAGGTCGCCGTGAACCGTCATGCCTGAATCCTCCTCCTGTACGCCACCCTCGCCAACAGGGAAGGGCAGCCCCACCGCCGAAATCCACCTATGCCTGCCGCCTGGCGGCGGCCGCGCTCCGGCGCTAGTCTTTGCATAACGAAAGCGAGGTATGCGACGATGATCGTGCGGGCGGAATGCGGGCAGCTCTGTCTCACCGAGCAGACGGAACATGCGAGGATGGCGGCCGAACTGGTCGGATGGTGGGGCGGCGTCTGCGCACCGGTGGAGCCCGCCGATGCGGTGAAGCTGGCGGTCGCGCTGCACGATGCCGGCTGGGCCGAGGTGGACGCCTCCCCACAGGTCAACCCCGACACCGGGAGACCCTACTCCTTTCTGGACATCCCCCAGGACGTGCACGTGGCCGCCCATACCCGGACGGTGCGCCGGGCCCGGCAGGCGGACCCATACGCCGGCCTCCTCACCTCGCTGCACAGCGCCGGCCTCTACCGCAACCGGTATGGCCACCTGCCCCACATCGCCCAGCGGCCGGTAGCCCCCCAGTGGCGCGAAGCCGTGGACCGCTTCCTGGCCGAACAGGACGCCGTACAGGAGGAACTGACGGCCGCGCTCCGTCCCGATCCCGCGGTGCTGTGGACCCACTACCGCTGGTTCCAGCTGTGGGACATGCTTTCGCTCTACAGTTGCATGTTCAGCCCCGGGGACACGCCGGACACCCTCCTGTGTACCGTGCCCCGCGCGCCCGGCGGGGCGGATATCACGTTTTACCTGCAGGGATCGGACGCCGGGTTCTCGGTGGACCCGTGGCCGTTCACGGAGGATCGCATTGTCCTGCGCTGGGCGGCCCGGATCCTGCCGGACCGGCCCTACCGTAGCGATGCGGAGCTGCAGCACGCCTACGCACGGGCGTCAGTCGTGCAGCAGGAGATCGTGTTGCATCCCCGCTGATACGGCAGGGGACCCGCCCCATGAAGGGCGGGTCCCGTTCTGCGTTCGGTGGTCACAGATCGCCGCCGGCGTAGGAGTGCAGGCCGACGATCAGCAGGTTGACGCCCACCAGGGTGAACAGGATGACGCCGAAGCCCAGCACGGCCAGCCAGGCGGAACGGCGCCCCTCCCACCCGTGGGTGATCCGGAAGTGCAGGTAGGCGGAGTACACGAGCCAGGCGATGAACGCCCAGGTCTCCTTGGGGTCCCACATCCAGTAGCGGCCCCAGGCCTCCTTGGCCCAGATCATGGCGAAGATCAGGCCGCCGAGGGTGAAGATCGGATAACCAATCGCCACCGCCCGGTAGCTGATCTCGTCCAGCAACTCCGGATCTGCGGTCACCCGCAGGGCCAGGGCGTCGCCGATGCGGCCCCTGGCAACGAACCGCCGGATGAACCCGTACAGGAAAGCGCCGATCACCACCGAGTAGAGCAGCGTGTTGAGGTGCTTGCCCCGCCAGCCGAAGGGCACGACCACGGTGGGCAACGGAATCCCGAGGATCGTCCCCTTCTCCCCCACCTCGGCGCCGTACGGTCCGATGATGGGCGGCAGGTGGTAGGTGGTCATGCCGTTGTTGAAGATCCACTGGAAGCCGGCGTACCGGAAGAACAGGGCCAACACGGTGAAGCCGAGCAGGACCAGGATGAGATAGAAGACGATTTCCAACAGCCGGACGCCCCAGATGCGCTCCCAGCGGCTCTCCGCGGCGACGCCCGGCGCGGCCCCAGCCATCGGAGCGGCCCCAGCCATCGGAGCGGCCCCCGCCATCGGCGCGGCGGTCTCCATTCCGGCCGCCGCCTCGCTCACGGCCCGGGCCTGTGCGATCTCCATCCCGCGCACCCGCAGCAGGTAGAGCAGCGCCGCGCCGAAGGCCACGGCGAAGAAGCCCTCGCCCAGGGCCGCCAGGCTGACGTGCAGCGGCAGCCAGTAGGATTGCAAGGCCGGGATCAGGGGCGTGACCTCGGGCGGGAAGACGTACGAGTAGGCCAGCAGCGCAATGGTCACCGGGGTCACCAGCGCGCCGAGCACATACAGCCGGTACATCCCGTGCAGGACCAGGAAGGCCACCATGCTCGAGAACGCCATGAACCCGATGAACTCATACATGTTGGACGTCGGCCAGAACCCGGATCCCTGCCACCGGGCCAGGATCGCGAGCCCGTGCAGGACCACGCCGATGACGTTGGCCACCGTGCCGTGGCCGGGCGTGCGGGTGAACCGGGTGCCCCCGGAAATCCGCCTGCCCAGGGTGCCTGAGACGTACAGCAGGAACGCGACAAGGTAGGACGCAAAGGCGCCGAGCAACAGCCACTGGGCGGCATCCAGCAGAAACTGGTTAGCCGGTGTCATGTCAGTTCAACCCCTCCCCCTGGGGTGCGCCGAAGATTCGCTTGATCTCCCGCGCCAGCGCAAACCGGTTCTTGTACGCCCGGGCGCCGATGAGGATCCCTCCGTTCTCCTCACGGACCCAGACCTGCCAGTGGTAGATGAAGAAGGTGATCACCATGCCCACGAACACGACCGCGAGCCCGAAGTACATGTAGGGCACCGTCCGGTCGTGGTGCAGCTTCAGGGCCGTGTACCAGCGGCTCTCGACCCGGTCCAGCTCCAGGTAGTACGGGCCGGTGTACACCACCTCGGATCCCCCGGCCATGGCCAGGGCGATCCGGCCCACCATCTCGGAACCATCCGCGGTCGCCACCTCCGCAAAGAGCACCGGGTTGCGCACCTCGTAGGAGGCGTTGGTGGGCTGGTTGGTCTCGGGGTCCAGAACGAAATCGTGCAGGTAGGTGAGGACCACCAGCTTCAGGCCCGTGCCCTCCAGCGAGTACTCCGGCGACGGATCCCGCAGGTCAAAGGCGACGGTGGCCACCGCACTCCCGGTGTCCGCCTCCACCAGCCGCAGGTGCGCCACGCCGGGCTCCTCGCGCCAGGAGGCCTGGTAGATCTCCCAGCCGCCGTACTTGAGCGGCTTGTTCACCTCGATGGTCCGGCGGAGCACCTCCTCACCGTCCACGATGATCGAGGCGTCGGTGGCGTACCGGGAGGGCATCCCGTTTTCGTAGAGCTCCATCGTGAACTTGTGGTTCGTGATGGCAAAGTTCTCCCCCGGAACCTTCACCGTCTGTCCGTCCGGAATCCAGACGTCCTGCACCTCATCCCAGCCCGGAAGGGCCTTGGCGAAGGCGGCGAAGCAGACCACCAGCAGGCCGATGTGCAGGATGTACGGCCCGTAGCGGCTCAGCCGGCCCTTCTCGGCGTAGAGGCATTCCCGGTCCCGCCAGATCCGGTACCCCGCCCGCTTCAGCCTCTCCTCCGCCTGCTGCAGGTCGCCGGGGACCTCCAGGACCACCTGCTGCTTGCGCAGGTACTGGGGCAGCTTCCACACCTGTGGGCGGGTCAGCTGCCGGTGCAGCGGCACGAGCCGGTGCAGGGAGCAGATGACAAGGCTGATGACCAGCATCATGACCAGGGCGGCGTACCACCACGAGGAGTAGGCGTGCGTCAGGCCGAGCCTGAGGAAGAGGCTGCCCCAGAACTCCCCGTAGCGGTCAGGGTAGTACAGCTCGGGCGGCCGCCAGTCCTGGTACATCCCTTCCTGTTCGATGACCGTGCCGGCAATCGACGCGATCGCCAGGGCGATGATGATCCATGAGGCGACCTTGGTCGAGGCGAAGAAATCCCACGTCCGGTCCAGCAGGACCACCCACGGGTTCGGCCCCTCCACCCGCGCCCTGGACCGGTCCCCCAAGGCCCGTCCGCAGTGCGGGCAGAAGTGCGCCCCCGCCGGCAGCGGCCGCTGACAGTCCGGACAGTTGGCTGCGTGTACTGCGGCCAGTGCGAAACTCCCCCCTTGCCAGTCAAGCCACACGAGACAGGGTTGCCGTCAGAACCCCGTAAACCCCGTGATCTCCAGGAGCCAGGCCGAAATGCGCTCCAGCCCGCCGGTCGCGAGCAGGATGCCCATGAACACCATCACGGCGCCGCCCACCCGCTGAATCGCCACCGAGTGCCGGGCGAGGCTTCGGACCGAGCCCAGGGCGTACGCCATACCGATGAAGGGCAGGGCAAAGCCCACCGAATACGCCAGCAGCAACAGCCCCCCGTACCCCGGGCTGGTGGCCGCCAGGGCGAGCACGGCGCCCAGGATCGGTCCGATGCAGGGCGTCCAGCCCGCGGCGAAGGTGAGGCCGATCAGCGCCGAGCCGAGGTACCCTTCCGGACGGCTGGCCAGTTGCCGCCGGGTGTCCCGCATCAGGAAAGGCACGCGCAGAATCCCCATCAGCGACAACCCCATCAGCGCGATGAAGATTCCGCCCACCACCGGGAGCCAGGAGCGGCTGCTGTAGAAAAAGGAACCCAGTGCGCTGGCGGTGAGGCCCAGTGCGACGTAGATCACCGAGAATCCCGCGAAGAAGGCCAGGCTGTGCTTCAGCACATGGGCGCGCACAGCCCGGCTGCCCTCGGAGAGCTGGTCCACCGAAACGCCGGTCAGGTAGCTGAGGAAAGACGGGTAGATCGGCAGCACGCAGGGCGACACGAACGAGAGCACCCCTGCGCCGAAAGCGAGGAACAGGTTCGGCGAAGCCATGGGCATCGACTCCCCGTCAGCGGGCCATCAGGCGCTGCACTTCAAACTCAATCTGCGCCCGCGACATCTGGTATTGGTAGACCGCACGCACGATGCCCTCACGGTCGATGAAGAACGTGGCGGGAATCGGCAGGATGTTGTAGGCCGACTGCGCTTCCTCACCCGCATCGATCAGCACCGGCAGGTCGACGCCGATGCGCGCCATGAAGTCCCGCACGGTCACGCGCGACTCCCCGACGTTGATGGCGTAGAACTGCAGCCCGTCGCCCTTGTAGCGGTCGTAGACTTCCTGGAAGTCGGGCATCTCCTTGCGGCACGGCGGGCACCAGGTCGCCCAGAAGTTGATGACCACCGGCTGGCCCCGCAGGTCCGACAGCCTCACGCTGCCCCCGTCCAGGGCCGGGATCTCGAAGTCAGGCGCCGGCGACCCCACCTGGGGCACCGCATGCGCGTCCGTGCGGGGCACCAGAAGCAAGAACAGGACCACGAACGCCATGATCCCAAGCGACACGCCGGAGACCCAGCGCTTCCAGGCGGGACGCCTGCCCAGTTCGGCGGCTTTGCGGGCCGCGGCCGCCGCCTTGGAGTCCCACCCGCACAGGTGACAGTAGCGGGCGTCCGGCTGGAGGCTGGTCCGGCACTCCGGACAGAGCATGGCGGAACACCTCACCCCGTGAATACAGTCGTTGCCAGAAAGGACACGGATACCTGTGCCTCCGGGGCCATGTACGCTTGATTATAACAAAGTATCGCGTGTTCGGGTCAATCCTGCCTCCATCGGAACTGCCAGACAAGAGCGGGCCTGCACCCCTCAGGCGCAGACCCGATATCTTCCGATACGATGGCCCCTCGCCGCCCGTCACGCCGGTCAGCGGCCGGCGGCCCTGCCCGCGGGCGGGTACCGGAATGCCGCCTGCTGGTTCCATGCCCGCAGCTCGGGGAACATGCGGTCGACCGCCAGGGAGATCTCCAACATGCGCAGGCCGCCCCGCTGCTCCACGGACATGCGCGCCGTCTCGGCCAGCATGCGCCCCAGCCGCCGACTCAGGGCATGCAGTTCCGCCTCGTTCGAGAAGTCGCCGGCCGCCGCGGCCTGCAGCACCGTGCGGTGGCGCCGGCGCAGCCGCACGAGCCGTTCATACAGGTCGCCGGGCATGCGGCCGTCGAAGCTCTGGACCACGACCCCCATTTCCGGCCCCTCCCCTCACCGCGATTCGGTCGGGACAAACAGCACCTGGCCCGGGTAGATCTCCGCGGACGGCAGGCCGTTGAGGCGCTGGATCTCGTAGACCACCTCGCGCGCGTCGCGGTTGCCGCCGTAGGCGACGGCGATGTCCCACAGCGTGTCGCCGGGCGCCACCGTATGGTGAACGCCTGCGGGCGGTTCGTGGGCCTGCGTCTGCACCCTGCGGGGGCACAGCAGTACGGCCGCGGCCACCGTCAGCAGGAACAGGACGGTCAGTGTCCGTGCCCTGCGGACCGCCTTGGGCGTGCGCCTCCGTACCCTGCGTACCCCGATCTGCGCGCTGTGCGCCGCCATCGCTACCCCTCCCCGCGACCGAACGGCTCTTTGGCCGTAGCGGAACCTGTGTTCGTGTACAGGCTACCACGAATGAATGTTCTCGTCAAGTCCGTCCGTGCATTTTTTCGAACAGGCGTTTGCAGACCGGCGGACATGTGGTACAATCTACCCAACCGGACCGCGCGCCGGGGGACATCGGGGTAGGGCAGCTCTGACGGGAGGGGCTCCCGCCCTCACTACAGGGGGTGTCGCTGCATGCCGGAACCCTTGACGGAGCGCCAGCGCCAGATCCTGCAGTTCATCAAGGATGAAATCCGCACCAAGGGCTACCCGCCGTCGGTGCGGGAGATCGGCGAGGCCATCGGCCTCAGCTCCAGTTCCACGGTCCACGGCCACATGACCCGGCTGGAGGAGAAGGGATACATCCGCCGGGATCCGACCAAGCCCCGGGCCATCGAGGTGCTGGATGGCAGCCACACGCAGCTGAAGCGGACCATCGCGGTGCCCGTGGTCGGCCGCGTCACCGCCGGCCAGCCGATCCTGGCCCAGGAGTCCATCGAGGACCACTTCCCGCTGCCGGCGGACTTCGTCCGGGCGGACGAGTCGGAGCTCTTCTTCCTGACCGTCCAGGGCGACTCGATGATCGAGGCGGGTATCCTGGACGGCGACTACGTGCTGGTCCACCGCCAGCAGCACGCCAACAACGGCGACATCGTCGTCGCCCTCATCGAGGACGAGGCCACCGTCAAGCGGTTCTTCAAGGAACAGGACCACATCCGGCTCCAGCCGGAGAACCGGTTCATGGACCCGATCATCGTGCCGGACTGCCAGATCCTCGGCAAGGTGGTCGGCCTGGTCCGCCGGATGGGCTAGGCAGGAAAGCAGGAAAGCCCTGTGCGAGCGCAAGGCTCACACAGGGCTCATTTCGTTGCGGTGGGCCTATATCAGGACCTTGGCCACAAAGGCGACGGTGAGTCCCAGGGCGACCACCACGTTGACCACCACCGACCCCAGCACGCCGACCAGGCCGCCGAAGCCCGCCTTCACCGCCTCGCTCCCCGACCGGCCGGCGACCAGCTCAAACAGCAGCGCCCCGAGGAACGGGCCGAGCAGCAGCCCCAGGGGCATGAAGAACAGCCCGACGATGGAGCCGATCACGGCGCCCCATGCACCGGCACGGCCGGCGCCGAAACGCTTGGCTCCCCAGGCGCGCGCGTAGTGCTCCGCCACCTGGGTCGCCGCCACGACCAGCAGGGCCACGGCCAGGAAACCGGGCGTAATGTCGCGAAAGCCGTCGACGACGGCGTAGCCCAGCATCGCCAGGAACACGATCGGCAGCCCCGGCAGCGCCGGGATCAGCGTGCCGACCACGCCCGCCAGCATCACGACGACGGCGATCGCGAACGCAATCCACTGCCAGCCCATCACACCACTCCCCTACACCGTAAGGATTCCGGCGGCCGCCAGATCGCTTGCGGCCCGGAGGGCGGCCAGCATGACGTGCTCCCGCGTAAGACCCCCCTGAAAATATGCGACGTACGGCGGGCGGACCGGCCCGTCAGCGGAAAGTTCAATGGACGACCCCTGCACGAAGGTGCCCGCGGCCATGATGACCGGGTCGTCGTACCCGGGCATGTCCCACGGCTCCGGGCGCACGTGGGCGTCCACCGGGCTGGCCTTCTGCACCGCCTGGCAGAAGGCGATGAGCGCCTCCGGCCTCCCCAGTTCCACGGCCTGCACCAGGTCCGAACGGTACGCGTCGTAGGAAGGCCGCACGGCAAAGCCCAGGTGAGCAAAGAAGGCGGCGGTGAACTGGGCCCCCTTCAGCGCCTCGCCGGTGACGTGGGGGGCCAGGAAGAGCCCCTGGTACAGCAGCCGGTTGACCCCGGCGTTTGCGCCGACCTCCGGGCCGATGCCGGGGGCGAACAGGCGGGCGGCCGCCCGCTCCACCAGGTCCTGCCGACCGACGATGTACCCGCCGGTGGGGGCGATGCCCCCGCCGGGGTTCTTGATCAGGGAGCCGCAGGTCAGGTCCGCGCCCACGTGCGGCGGCTCCTGCGCCTCCACGAACTCGCCGTAGCAGTTGTCCACCACGGTCACGATCCCCGGGTTGGCCGCCTTGGCCGCACGGATGATCTCGCCGATCTGGGCGACGGTCAGCGGCGCCCGCAGCGAGTACCCCCGGGAGCGCTGGATGAAGAGGCAGCGGGCGTCGGGCCGGCGCACCGCCTCAGCCACGGCCTCCAGGTCCACGGTCTGGTCGGCCCGCAGCGGCACCTCCTCGTAGGCGACGCCCCATTCCGCGAGGCTGCCGGGCTTCCCCCAGATCACCTGCTTCAAGGTGTCGTACGGGGCACCCGCGGCGGCGATCAGCCGGTCGCCCGGGCGCAGGACGGCGAATAGCCCCGTGGCGATGGCGTGGGTGCCCGAGGCGAACTGCACCCGTACCAGGCCCGCCTCTGCGCCGAAGGCGCGGGCGAACACCTCGTCCAGCTTCTCGCGGCCGATGTCGTTGTACCCGTACCCGGTGGACTCGGCGAAGTGCACCTCGGCCACACCGGCCTCCTGAAAGGCGGCGAGCACCCGGGCCTGGTTCCGCAGCACCAGCTCGTCCACCCGGCTCCACACGGGGCGGACCAGGTTCAGGGCCTCGTCAGCCGCCCGGGCGATCGGTTCCGGGCAGTCGGGGATCAGTTGACTCCAGATGTTCAACGGCCAAACCTCCAACAACAGCCAATAGGCAGGATCCAGTACATTTTACCCGTTGCAGGCCGCGCCCGGAAGGGCAAAGGCGCGACGGCGGGCCATCCCACCAGGCAGGGGATGGCCCGCGGATGGACCGCGGCGCTGCCGCCGCCGGCTAGTGCGGACGCCCGCGGCGCACCACCAGCAGCCAGTAGAGCAGGGTCGGCATGGGGAAGTGAATCAGCCCGATCAGCCCCCAGAACCAGGCCCTGGCGCCGCGGCGGCGGGCGTCCAGGAACAGCAGGACCCCCTGGGCGCCCAGAATCAGCCCGACGAGCACCCAGGCCCACCAGGGCAGCGCGCGCGGATCATTCATGGCTGACCCTCCTCCCCGCGGCCTGCGCCAGCGCCGCGCCGGCGGCCAGGGCCGCAGCCAGCAGCCCCTGCGCCACCAGGAAGTACGCCGGAAATTGCAGCCAGGCCCAGAGCCAGCCGAAGAGGATCAGCGCCGCGACGGCCACAAACCGCCGCAGGTCCCGCCGCAACGCCAGCCGCTGCGCCCGCTGCACGTCGTCCACCAGCATGATCAGGGCGCCGAGGTCCGGCGGCTGCTCCCCATCGACCGCCCCGGCGACGGCGTCCAGCCCGTCCCTCAGGCTCCGCTCCCAGGGCTCCGGCTCACGCTTCATCCTGCCCCAGCCCCCTTCGCAAGGCCCGCACCCCGTTGAAGACGCGGGACTTCACCGTTCCCACCGGAATCTCCATCCACTCGGCGATCTCCTCGTACGTGTAGCCGTAGTAGTGCTTCAGCACCACCGGCAGTGCCACCTCAGGCGGCAGCGTCTGCAGGAGTTCCAGCGCTGTCCGCCCCTCAGCAGAGGGTCCGGGCTGGGCGGGAGGCCGCTCGTCCGCGGCCCGTTCTGCCGCCTGCCGTTCCCGCCGCTCCCGGCGCAGCCAGTCCAGGTACTGCCGCGTGGCAATGCCCATCAGTCAGGTGCTGAACCGGGACCGGCCCTGGAACTGTCCGACGCGCTCGATGGCCCGGATCATCGTCTCCTGGGTCAGATCCTCCGCCAGGGCGCGGTCGAAGGTGATGGTTACCAGGTACTTTTTCACCGGCAGGTAATGCTGCTGCAGCAGCGTCGCCAGGGCGGCCGAATCGCCCCGCTGCGCCCGCCGGATCAGCTCCGTCTCGTGCAAGGGCCTCACCGCTCCCGTCGTTGCTCTGGCCCCCGCCGGTCAGCGCACCTGGCCGGCAAACAGCTGCTGCCGGTTCAACCGGCCCAGCGCCAGCCAGAGCAGGAGCCCGTCCACCAGCCATAGCCCGAGCCCGACCGCCAGCACCACCGGTACGCTGAAGACCAGCACCCCGGTGGCCTGCCCCGCGACCAGCAGCAGCATCGGCAGAACCACCAGGCCGCCCATCTGGTACGCGGCCTGGAACGTGGCGACCCGCGCGCTGATGAACACGTTGAGCAGGATCGCCAGCAGTGCCACCGCAGGGATCACCAGGAGCACCAGCGGGATCCAGTTGGGCTGTGGGAAGATGATGCGGTGAAACAGCGGCCACGCTGCGGCGTTGACCGCCGCCGCGCACAGCAGCAGGGTGGCCAGGGAGAGCCCCATCGCGGGGGCGAACGCGGCCAGCACCTTCCCCGTGAACAGCGAAACCATGTCGACCGGGGCAAACAGCAGCGTCTCCAGCGTCCCCCGCTCCTTCTCGCCGGCGAAGGAGTCCGCGGAGATCACCGAGGCCGCCATCAGGGGGATCATCAGGAAGAACGGGGCCAGGAGGTAGTTGGCGCCCACGTAGATCAACCGCTGGCTGAGGTCAGGCAAGCCCGCGAGCGCGTCTCCCAGGTCCCCGGCGGGCAGCCGCTCCGCCCAACCGATCAGGGTACGGACGTCGGCAGCCAGGCCCTCCGCACCGTAGCGGAACGCCAGCACCATCCCCAGCGGGACCGCCACGCCCAGGATCAGCGGCACCAGCACCATCGGGAGCCAGACCTGCAGGTTGGCCGTCACCGCCCGGATGTCCTTCCGGGCTACGGCCAGGACCGCCCGCCTATTCACCTGCCTCACCTCCCATGATCTTGAAGTAAAGCGTCTCCAGATCCCGCCGGACGGGTACGGCGCTGTAGACCGCCGCGTCCTGCGCCAGGATGCGGAGGAATCCGGGCACGTCCTCCCTGCCCGGCAGCGTGAAGGCGATGCGGCCCGGCCGCACCTGCCGGGCGGGCACCCCGCGGTACCGGCCGTCCGTCAGGGCGAGGTCCGTCTCCACCTCCAGCGTCACCGCGGGGAAATGCCTGGCCTCCAGTTCGGCCAGCGTGCCCTGCTCCACCACCTGCCCGCCCAGGAGGAACAGGTACCGGTGGCAGACCAGCTCCAGCTGCTGCAAGAGGTGGGAACAGATGAGGACGGTGGTGCCCTCCTGCTCATTCAGGCTTCGGATGTAACCCAGGACCATCCGGATGCCCTCGGGATCAAGGCCGTTGGTGGGCTCGTCCAGGAACAGCACCTCCGGCCGGTGCAGCACCGCCTTGGCCAGCCCGAGCCGTTTTCTCATGCCCGTGGAGTAAGCGGCCACCTTCCGGTCGGCGGCGTCGGCCAGGCCGAAAGCCGCCAACAGCTCGTCCACCCGTCCGGGTTCGTCCACCCCGTACAGCTCCGCGAAAAACCGCAGGTTCTCCCGCCCGGTCATGCTGCCGTACAGCCCGGCCGACTCGGTCAGGATGCCGGACATGCGCCGCACCCGGTCGCCGTCGCGCCCCGGGTCGAATCCGCCCACCGCGATGTGGCCGGCATCCGGCGCGAGCACGCCGTTCAACAGGCGGACCGTGGTGGTCTTGCCCGAGCCGTTGGGCCCGATGAAGCCCACGATCTCGCCCCGGCCGACGGCGAAGGTCAGCTCCGTGAGTACCGGCCGGCCGGCGAAGCCCTTCCGCACACCCTGCACATCAATCAAAGGGTTTCCGTTCATCGGCATCACCCGCCGGTCTGACGCCGCTCAACCCCGGAAAGTTCACCGGGCGGCAAATAACCATGAAAAATAGGCGGGGAACCCCCGCCGCTCCTCATTCGCTTGCCGCGAGGCTGCCCACGGCCGCAATCCGATAGGTGAACCGGCCGCCGGGGGCATCGATGACCACCCGGTCGTTCACCCGCTTCAGCAGAAGCGCCAGCCCCAGCGGCGACAGACAGGAGATGTGCCCCTTCGCCGGGTCGCCCTCTTCCGGGAGGACCACGGTATAGACCTCCTCGGTGCCGTCAGTCTCATCCACCAGCGTGACGGGCACGTCCATGAACACGACGTCGTCCACAGGATCGCCGTCCGGCCCGCCCATCCGCTCCAGGAGTTGGCCGGCCACCTCCACGTAGCGGCGCAGGTGCGGCCGGACGCTGTACGCGAGCCCTTCGCTGCCCGGACTGGAGAAGTACTCCTCCATCTGCGTATTCAGCAGTTCCTCCAGCACGCGCAGTCGGCTGGCGATCCGCGACCGCATGTGTTCGATCTCGGATGGCGGACGTGCACGTACCATGACATCACGACCTTTCGGATGGAGTCTTTGAACCGGCGGCACAGGCCGGGTCGTGCGCGCATACGGAGCCACTCCGCTCTGCGAACGGAGTGGCGGCTCCCCTGTTGCCTAGTATATCACAATTGCCTGCCGATGTAACACCTCGGGCCCCTCCCCTGCCCCCTCGGCAGCGCCCAGTTTTTGGCTGTCGGTGGGATCATCCTGCCCGCCGGCGCTCCTGCGTAAGCATGCCTGGAGGAGGAGTGCGATGGCCAGGGTGCGACAGCCAGAGCGGATGGAGGAGATCAGCAGCTGGCTCCGGGAAGGCCGCATCACCCCCGCGGACGCCCTGCAGATGGCAATCGAGCTGCGCCGGAGGCGGGTCATGCCCCGGCCGCAGCCCAGGCCGGCGGAGACAGAGCACGACCAGCAGCGGCGCGTGCAGGCGGTGATCGCCGAGCTGGAGCGGATGGTCGGGCTCGGGCAGGTGAAGGCGCTGGTCCGGGAGCTACAGGCCTACATCGCCATCCAGGTCCGGCGGGCGAAGGCGGGGCTGGCCAGCGAGCCCGGCAGCCTCCACATGATCTTCACCGGCAACCCGGGCACGGGCAAGACCACGGTGGCCCGGCTCCTGGGCCGGCTCTTCAAGGAGATGGGCGTGCTCCCCAAGGGGCACACCGTCGAGGTGGAGCGCGCCGACCTGGTGGGCGAATACATCGGACACACCGCCCAGCGGACCCGGGACGTCGTGCGGCGGGCGCTGGGCGGGCTGTTGCTGGTCGATGAGGCCTACGCCCTGGCCCGCGGCGGCGAGAAGGACTTCGGCAAGGAAGCCATCGACCACCTGGTGCGGGCCATGGAGGAGCACCGGGGCGAGCTGGTGGTGATCTTCGCCGGCTACCCCGACGAAATGGCGTGGTTTCTCCGGCAGAACCCGGGCCTGCGGTCCCGCATCGCGCTGACGCTCCACTTTCCCGACTACACGGCCGAGGAGCTGATCGCCATCGCCGAGCAGATGCTGGAGCAACGGGACTACCGACTGACGCCCGACGGGAAGGCCGCCCTGCGACAGATCCTGTACGGCAACCCCTGGCTGACCGCCGGCGAGAACGGCAACGCCCGGGCCGTGCGCAACCTGGTGGAGCGGGCCATCCGCCGCCAGGCGCTGCGGCTGGTCGACCGCAGCGACGCGAGCCGCGCGGAGCTTATGGCGATCACCCGCGCGGACCTGGAGAGCGCCGTCGCCGCCATGGCCGGGGTCGGGCCGTAAGGGGGCCCCTGATGCACCCGGCCGCACCGGAGCGAACCGAAAAGCAGAGGGGACCGCCCGCCCAGCGGTCCCCGTTTGCTACTCCTCGCCTTCCGCTTCCTGCCCCTCCCCGGCCCGCATGATCTGCGAAACGGAGACCGGCAGCGGCCGGGCCGGCGTGATCGTCGACAGGGCGTGCTTGTAGACGAGCTGCACCCTCCCGTCGACCTCCACCGCCACGGTGAAGTTGTCGAATCCCCGAATGTACCCTTTCAGCTGGTATCCGTTCACCAGATAGATGGTGGCCGGGATGTTCTCCCTGCGCAGCAGGTTGAGGAACCCGTCCTGCAGGCTGGCTGACGCCTTGGTCACTCGATCCGCCCCTTCCTCTCTCTACAGGGCCATTTCTCCCTGATCAGTCTGACGATCTCCTCCGCCGCCCGGTTGCGGGCCTCCGGCCCGGTGAGATCCAGCCAGGTGAGCCGCCGCTCCTTCCGGAACCAGGTAAACTGCCGCTTGGCGAAGCGGCGGGTGTTCCGCTTGATCAGTGCCACCGCCTCTTCCCACGTCAGCAGCCCGCGCAGGTAGAGCACCAGCTCCCGGTACCCCAGGGCCTGCATCGCCCGCACGTGGGGCGGGTACCGGACCAGCAAGCCCCGCACCTCGTCCAGCCAGCCGGCGGCCAGCATGGCGTCCACCCGCTCGTCGATGCGGGTGTAGAGCTGCGCCCGATCCATGGTGAGCCCGATCATCAGGTCGTCGTACCGGGGCTCTGAGAAAGCCGCGGTCTGCGTGGCGGAAATGGGCACGCCGGTCTGCTCGTAGACCTCCAGCGCCCGCACGATGCGGAGGAGGTCGTTGGGGTGGAGCCGTGCGGCGGAGGCCGGATCCACCTCCCGGAGCCGGGCGTGCAGGTACCCGGGCCCGTGCCGCTCCTCCTCCTGCCTGAGCCGCGCCCGTAACTCGTGGTCGGCCTCCATCGGCGTGAAGGTATACTTCTCCACGACCGCGCGCACGTAAAGGCCGGTGCCGCCCACCAGCATGGGCAGCCGGCCCCGGGCGCAGATCTGCGGGATCAGCGCGTCCACCCGGGCCTGGAACTCGGCCACCGAGAACTCCTCGTCGGGATCCTTGATGTCGATGAGGTGGTGCGGCACCCCGCCCATCTCCTCCGGGCGGATCTTGGCGGTGCCGATGTCCATGCCCCGGTAGACCTGCATCGAGTCGCCGGATATGATCTCCGCCCCCACCGCCTGGGCCACCGCCACGGACAGGGCGGTCTTGCCCACTGCGGTGGGGCCCACCAGCACCACGAGTGGCAGCTTCACCGCTTGAACCTCTTCTCCAGCTCGGATATGGACACGCAGATGACGGTCGGCCGCCCGTGGGGACAGGTCTCGGGCGACGCGCAGGCCGCCAGGTCGCTGAGCAGCGCGGCGATGTCCTCGGGCTGCAGCGGGTCCCGCGCCTTGATCGCCGCCTTGCAGGCCGCCATCGCGGCCAGGACGCGCCGGCGCCGGTCCGTGACCGGCGTGCCGGGGGCCACCTGGTCCTCCTGCAGCCGGTCCAGGAAGTCGCACACCAGCCGGGCCACGTGATCCGTCCCCAGGCCGGCGGGGACCCCGTGGATCAGCAGCGTGTTGCCGCCGAAGGGCTCCGCCTCGAAGCCGCTCTCGGCGAAGATGGCGGCGTTCTCCTGCCAGATGGCCATCTGCGCGGGCGTGAGGTCCAGCGTGAGCGGAAAGAGGAGCCGCTGCACCGCAGTGGCCTGCTCCTGCGCGGCCGCATACAACCGCTCGAAGAAGATGCGCTCGTGGGCCGCATGCTGGTCGATGAGGTAGAGCCCCTCCGGCCCGTCGCAGGCGATGTAGGAGCGGTGAACCTGGCCCAGCGGCCGGAGCGCCCGGATCAGCTCGCCAGGCTCGGCGGAACGGGGCACGAGGGTCGCCTCGGCCAGGTCGACTGCCGGCACCGCGGCGGCGGCCTCCTCCGCCGCGCGCTGCGCCAGGGCCGCCTGCAGGCCGCCGGCGGGCAGGTAGGCCTGCACCGGCTCCCGGGCGGTAGTCTGCCCGCCCGGGCCGCCGGCGGATACCCGCCACGGCGGCGGTGCGGCCCTCCCGCCCCCTTCGCCGGGCCGCCCGGCACCAGGCGGAACCCATCCCCGCTGCAGGGCCGCTTTCTCCTCCGCCCGGTCCGGCACCCGGACCTCCCCGTCGGCCGTGACCTCGGTGCCCGGAATCAGCAGGGCGGCGCCGAGGGCGTGCCGGGCCGCCTGGTAGACGGCCGCCCGCACCTCCCGGTCCCGCTGGAACCGGACCTCGGCCTTGGTGGGATGCACGTTTACATCGACCTCGTGGGGCTCCACCTCAATGAAGAGGATGCAGACAGGGTAGCGCCCGTTGGGCAGGAGGTGGGCATATGCCTCCTCCAGGGCATACCGGGCGGCGATGGTCCGCACGGCCCGCCGGTTGACGAAGAAGTACTGATGGCTGCGCCCGGCCCGGGCGATGGTAGGCCGGCCCACGAACCCGTGCACCCGGGCGGCATCGTTGCGGTAGTCGACCGGGAGCAGCTCCTTTGCCATCTCCCGGCCCAGCAGTGCCGCAACGGCGGCCGTCAGGTCGCCGGTTCCCGGCGTGGCGAACACCTGGGCCTGACCGCTCTGGAACCGGAAGGCCACCTCGGGGTTCGCCAGGGCCAGGCGGGTCAGGATGTCGCCGATCTGGGCCAGCTCCGTCGCGTTGGTCTTCAGGTACTTCAGCCGCGCCGGTACGTTAAAGAACAGGTCCCGCACCGTCACCCGGGTGCCGGCGGGGCAGCCGTGCTCCCCTTCGGCGACGATCTGGCCGCCTTCCGCCAGGATGCGGTAGCCGGCCAGCTCGTCGTGGGGACGGGTGATCAGCTCGAACTGGGAGACCGCGGCGATGGAGGGCAGGGCCTCCCCGCGGAACCCCAGGGTGGTGATGGCGTTGAGGTCCTCCGCGGTGCGGATCTTGGAGGTCGCATGCCGCTGCAGGGCCAGCCGGGCGTCCTCGGGCACCATGCCGATGCCGTCATCCGTCACCCGCACCAGTTCCCGCCCACCGCCGCTGACCTCCACCACGATGCGCTTCGCCTGGGCGTCCAGGGCGTTCTCCACCAGCTCCTTCACCACGCTGGCCGGCCGCTCCACCACCTCGCCCGCGGCGATCTGGTTGGCCGTCCGCTCGTCGAGCAGGCGAATCCGGGCCAAGCTCTCACCTCCGCCTCGGAGCCCCGGAAGCCGCCGGTGACACTGCGGCGGCGCCTTCCCAGCCGGAGGCGCCGCCCGTCAGGCTCTCTACTTCCTGGGCTGCTTGGGCTTGCCGTACAGCTTCTCCATCTCCGCCTCGATCTGCTCCTGAAGCTGCATCACCTTCTTCTGCCGGCTCAGGATCGCCTTCTGCCGGAAGCCGCCGACCGCGGCCATCTGGTACATGGCCAGCGACTCCTTGGCGGCGGTGAGGGACATCTCATGCAGCTTCTGCGCCTTCGGCGGGACCTTCAGCTTGTTCATGTCCGCGATGATGGCCTCATAGGTGGAGATGATGTCCCGCAGCGGCTTGCGCAGGAGCACCGGGTTCACGTTGGGGTTCTGGCCGAGGGCCTGCGCCTGCTCGGCTTTCTCCTGGAGCTTGTGCTTGTCGTAGATCCGCTTGACGTCAATCGCATACTTGCGGACCTTGAACCAGGGCGTCTGCCATAGGATCAGAAAGCCTAAGCCGAGCGCTGCCAATATGATGAGAAGCCATTGCCACCAGGTAAACACAGCAACTGTTCACTCCTCCAGGAAAAATCCCCACCGTCACATTGTGGCATGTCTCCTACCCTGAGGCAAGCCTTTCCCGTTGACGGATTTCTGCCCGGCCCAGGCCCCGGCCTCCCGGGTCCCGCAGGCGAACCGGGCGCCTGGCCCCGTTCACACGGGTCAGGCACGGCAGCGCCGCGCTCAGGGGCCGCTTCCTGGCCTGCGGCGAGCATGTTCGGCACAGGCTCCCGCCGTCTCCGCCGGCTCTCCCGGCTGCCCGCTGAGCATCACGGCGCTGCCCAGCACCAGCAGGATGCCCGCGACCTGCGGCAGCTGCAGCGACTCATGCAGGATCCAGAACCCCAGCAGGGCCGCGACCACCGGTTCCACCGTGGAGAGGATGGCGGCGTGGCTGGCCTCCACCGTCTGAAGCCCCGTGAGGTAGAGCCCGTAGGCGCCCAGCGTGGTGACCAGCACCAGGTACGCCAGCCAGGGGATCGCCTCCGGCGACCGCCCCAGGGCCGCGGCCGCCTCGCGCCCGAAAAGCACAAGCAGCGCCGCGGCGCCGAACAGCAGGGAGTAAGCCTGCACGGTCCAGGGGGGGTACCGCTTCAGGGCGTGCTTGCCGAAGATGGAGTACATGCCGTACGTGAACCCCGAGCCAAGGCCGGTGAGCACCCCGAGCAGCTGGCCCCGGAAGGTCGCCGGATCGTAGGCCCGGGCCACCAGGGCGCAGCCGGCCAGGGTCAGGGCCAGCGCCGCCAGCTTGCCCCTGGTCAGCCGCTCCCCCAGGGTAACGGCCGCCGCCAGGGCCACAAACGCCGGCGCGGTGTACATGAGCACCGCCGCGGCCGCCACCGTCAGCCGGTCGATGGTGCTGAAGTACAGCAGGTAGAAGGCGGCGACGCTCACCAGCCCGTAGGCGGCGAACAGCGGGAGGTCCCTTAGCCGGATCCGCAGGGCAGCCGGCCGCAGCGCCGCCAGGAAAGCCAGCAGCAGCGCCGCGGCAAGCGACGCCCGCAGGGTCACCACCGCCTGCGAGGACAGGCCGCTTTCAGACAGCGCCCGGCTGACCAGTCCCAGCGTCCCCCACAGGGATGCCGCCCCGCAGACCATCACGTACCCCAGGATCCGCCGCCCCCGCACCCGCTCCATCCCACACCCGTCCCCCGACCGCACCGGCCCGGCGCCAAGCCGGCTTGTCCTCCTCTTCCGTCTCCTCTTACTGATCTGACGACGGTCCGGAAACGTCAGGTGCGGGGTGATGGCCACAGGTATAAAAGATTGGGGCTGTTTCCAGCCCCATACCTCACTGCAGCGGGGTGATGTTGAGCCGCCTGCCGTCCGGCCCGGCATCGGGGTTTCGCTTGGGCGCCCTCACCTCCAGCAGGCCGTGCCGGAATGTGGCCTGGGCCCGCTCGCTGTCCACCGGGACGGGGAACGAGACCGAGCGGCTGAAGGCGCCGTAGAACCGCTCCGACCGGTACGTGCCCCGCTGCCGGTCCACCTCCTCGGCCTTGCGCTCCCCCCGGATGGTTACCCCCTGGTCGGTGATGCGCACGTCCACGTCCTGGGGATCGATGCCGGCCAGTTCGCACCGCACCACGATGTCGTCGCCCTGTTCCACCACCTCCACGGGGAAGGCGCCCATCCCGCCGCCGAAGGGCAGCGCCGGGCCGAAGAACGGGTCGGCGAAAAACCGCTCCAGGGGCGTACGCACCCGCTCCAGCTCCCGCAGGGGATTCCACGGAATGAGATCCACGTTCCTCCCTCCTTGGCATGCCGACTCCGGGCGCCGCTGCAGCCGGCGCGGCACCCGTCTGGGAGTCAGTATGTCCACCGGTCTCCGGGCCGATGCCGGCCGCCGCCGGACGCGGCCGCGCGCCGGAGGATTCTGACGGCGGCCCCCGAATAGAGTCTCAGCATCCCTGCAGCCAAGGAGGCGGAACCATGATCGCTGAAGCGCGCACCTGTTCCGAGCAGCTGGCCTTCGGGCTCCGCACCATCCAGGGGGCCATTCGCGACCTGACGCCCGAGCAGCTGGCGTTCGTTCCCCCGGGCCTGGCCAACAGCATCGCCACGCTGGTGCTGCACGTCGCGGCGACCGAGGTGGTGGTCGCGGAGCAGATCTCCGGCCGGCAGGCTGCCGAGGACCTGCGCCGGGCGGTGCTGCTGGACCGGTACACGCCCGCGCCCGGCGCGCCGATCCCGGCCGCCGGCCCCGGCGAGACCGCGGCGTCGCTGATCGGCAAACTGCAGCGGGCAAGGGCCGAGGTGCTTGCCGCGCTGGAGGCGCTGACCCCGGCCGACCTGGAGCGCACCTTCCCCTTCCGTCCCGGCGGCCGGCCGCAGCCGCTCACCTTCTTCCTGCACCTCCTGCCCTTCCACATCGCCTCCCATTACGGGCAGATCGCCCTCATCAAGCGCTTTCTTCGGCAGGACGCCTGAGCGACAGACCACCTCCCCGGGGCTCCCAAGCTGAAGCCGCCCCCCGGAAGGGCCCGGGGGGCGGCTGCGCGCCCGTCATTGGGACAGAACCTCGGGCGGGAACGGAATCGCACCTCCCAGCGGCTCCACCACAAGGGTGCCGTCAACCAGGATCTGAAGCCCGTCTGCAGGGGATGCCTCCAGCCTCATCTCGGTCCGCACAGGCTGCTGGCTGTCCGGCAGGCAGTAGACGGTGAGGCGCAGCGACGCCTCCGCCCCCGTCCGCGGAAACTCGGGAAGGAGATCGGCGATCGTCTGCGCGTCCAGCGTCACCGTGGCCACCTGGTAGGTCACGCCGTCCACCGTCCGCTCCTCCCGGACGACCGGGGCGCCGGCGAATTCGGTGATCTCCGGGTCCAGCAGGCCGCCTTCGGCCGAGAGGTTGATGCCCTTCCCGTTCAGCCCCGCGAAAGCCAGCGGCGGGGCCTCCTCCGGCCGCAGCGTCCAGCCGCCGTCGGCGCCCAGGCGCCAGACCTTGCCCCCGCGCACCGCCAGGCCGGACGCATCCTTCTGCCCCGGGCCCGCGACGGTGAGCCGGATCAGCAGGTCGTCGCCTTCCCGGTAGCCGTCCAGCGCGAAGGTATAGCTCGTGGTCAGGGCGCCCATCGCCACGGAGGCGTTCCATTCACCCGTGGTATGGCCCTGGACCAGCCAGGCCAGCGCCCCCACATCGCCCAGCAGCGCCAGGTCACCGCCCACCTGGCCCTCCGGCAGGATCCGGGCGGCGGTCACGGTCACCACCCGCTTCTGCGGATCCCACTCCACCGCAGCGCCCATCTGTTCGGCCACAAACCGGACCGGGATCATCACCCGGCCGTCGACGTTGACCGGCGCCACGTCCAGGGCGACCGCGTCCCCATCCACGGTGGCCTCCGACTGGCCCACGGTGAGCCGGATGACCCTGGGGCCGGTGAGCGTCACGGTGCCGGTCGCCCCGTCCCACTCCACGGCGAACCCCAGCGGCTCGGCCAGGAAGCGGACGGGCACCAGCGTGCGGTCGGACACGATGACCGGCGCCACGTCCGGGACAACCTGCGAACCGTTGACGAACAGCCGCACCGGCTCCTCGGCCAGGGCCGTGCCGGGTACGGCCGTCGGGATCAGGATCAGCATAAGCAGCACAACGAAAAAGCGACGCATGCGGCGTCCCCCTCATTCGTACGCAGCTTGGCAAAGAAGGGGTATTCGCCGCCTGCGCCGCGATTCCTATCGGTTCTCCTTCGCCTTGGCCTGCAGCTGGTAGAGCGTGTTCAAGGCCTCGATCGGGGTGAGCGCCATCACGTTCAGGCCCAGCAACTCCTCCACCACCGGGTCCTTCTTGGGCTCAAAGAAGGTGAGCTGCACGGCCGGCTGCCGTCTCAGCCGCTGGGCGGCGGCCTCCCGCCGGGACTTCCGCTCGCCCTCCTGTTCCTCCAGGGTGGCGAGGATCTCCCGCGCCCGCTCCACGACGGAGGCCGGCAGACCGGCCAGCCGCCCGACCTGGATGCCGTAGGAGCGGTCCGCCCCGCCCCTCACCAGCTTGCGCAGGAAGATGATGTCCTCGCCCTTCTCCATCACCGCGACCGAGTAGTTCTTCACGCCGGGCAGGATGCCCTCGAGCTCACACAGCTCATGGTAGTGGGTGGCGAACAGGGTCCGGCACCCGATCGCCTGGTGAATGTGCTCGGTGATCGCCCAGGCGATGGAGAGGCCGTCGAAGGTGGCGGTGCCCCGGCCCACCTCGTCCAGCACCACCAGCGACCGCTCGGTGGCGCTGTGAAGGATGTTGGCCACCTCCGTCATCTCCACCATGAACGTGGACCGGCCGGTGGCCAGGTCGTCCGACGCCCCCACCCGGGTGAAGACCCGGTCCACCAGCCCGATGTGCGCCGACTCCGCGGGCACGAAGGAGCCCGCCTGCGCCAGGATCACCGCCAGCGCCGCCTGCCGCATCACCGTGGACTTGCCGCCCATGTTGGGGCCGGTGATGAGCAGCACCCGGTTCTCCCCGGTGTCCACCAGCAGGTCGTTGGGCACGAACGCCCCTTCCTCCATCACCCGCTCCAGCACCGGATGGCGGGAGCCCTTCAGCTCCAGCACCGTGGAACCGTCCACCAGGGGCCGGCAGTAGCCGTACAGCGACGCCACCTCCGCGAAGGAGGCCAGCGCGTCCAACTCGGCCACCGCCCGGGCCGAACGCTGGATGCGGGTCACCTCGGCGGCCACCCGCTGCCGGATCTCCACGAAGAGCTCGTACTCCAGGTCCATCACCCGCTCGGCAGCGTGGAGCACCTTCTCCTCCAGCTCCTTCAGCTCCGGCGTGATGAACCGCTCCTCGTTGGCCAGGGTCTGCTTGCGGATGTAGTCGGGGGGCACCAGGGGCAGGTTCGGCTTCGTCACCGCGAGGTAGTAGCCGAAGACCTTGTTGTAGCCGATCTTCAGCGACTTGATGCCCGTGCGCTCCCGCTCCCGGGCCTCCACCTGGGCGATCCAGGCCTTGCCGTCCCGGGCGATGCGCCGGAGCTCATCGACCTCCGGGTGGAAGCCGTCCTTCAGGATGCCGCCCTCGGTGAGGGCCACCGGCGGCTCGTCGGCGATGGCGTGCTCGATCAGGTCCCGCACGTCGTCCAGCATATCCAGCTGGTCCCGGAGTTCCACCAGCCGCTCGGCCCGGACGTCCTCCAGGGCCACCCGGATCGACGGCAGCGCCACCAGCGACTGCTTCAGGGCGACCAGGTCCCGGGCGTTGGCGCTGCCGACCGCCACCCGTCCGGCCAGCCGCTCCAGGTCGTGGACCTCCTGCAGCAGCGCCCGCAGGTCGGCCCGCAGCACAGGCCGGTGCACCAGTTCACCCACCGCCTCGTGGCGGGCGTGGATCTGCCGCAGGTCGAGGAGCGGCCGCTCCAGCCAGCTCTTCAGCAGCCGCGCGCCCATGGCGGTGACGGTGCGGTCCATGACCCAGAGCAGGGTGCCCCGCCGCCCGCCGTCCCGGAGCGACCGGGTCAGCTCCAGGTTCCGCCGGGTGGCGGGGTCCAGCACCATGTAGTCGCCGGGGTAGTAGACCGCCAGCCCGCTCACGTGGCCCAGGCTGGCCTTGTGCATCTCCTCCAGGTAGGCCAGCGCCGCGCCCGCGGCTGAGGTGGCCAGTTCCAGGTCCTCGCAGCCGAAGCCGCTCAGGTTGGCCGTGCCGAAGTGCTCCGTCAGCTTCCGGTAGGCATTCGCATGGTTGAAATGCCGCCCCTCGAACACCGAGACGGCGATGCCCGACGCCTTCAGCGGCCCCGTCACCGACGGCTCAGCCGCCAGCCCCGGCTCCAGGATTACCTCCCGGGGCTCCAGCCGGCCGATCTCCTCCAGGAGCAGCCGCAGGCTGTCCGCCCCGTTCATCTGCGCCGCCGCGAACTCGCCGGTGGAGAGGTCGACCACGGCGAGGCCGAACCCCGTCCGGGACCAGGCGATGGCCGCGAGGAAGTTGTTGGCCTTCTCGGGCAGCAGCCGGGGCTCCACCAGGGTGCCCGGCGTGACCACCCGGGTGACGTCCCGCTTCACCAACCCCTTGGCCTTCTTCGGGTCCTCCAGCTGGTCGCAGATGGCCACCTTGTAGCCCTTCTCGATCAGGCGGGCGATGTACGCCTCGGCCGCGTGGTAGGGGATCCCGGCCATGGGAACCCGGCCCATGTCCTTGCCGGCGTCCCGGCCGGTGAGCACCAGCTCCAGCTCCCGCGCCACCAGCTCCGCGTCGTCCATGAAGGTCTCGTAGAAGTCGCCCAGCCGGTAGAACAGGATGCAGTCCGGGTACTGCTCCTTGATCTGCAGGTACTGGGCGAACATGGGTGTTGCCTTGGCTGGGTCCACCTTGCTGCAAGTCCTCCTCCTCCGCGCGCCGCGTTCGCTGCCTGGCCGCGCGGTCCTTCCGGCTGTTGTTCGTCACCCGCAGGCCGGAACCCTGCTCGCAAGCCCGGAGGGGGGCAACTGCCCCCCTCCGGATCCGTCCTGCCCTTATCCGCCGCAGCCGCAGCTGCCGGAGCCGCAGCCGCCCTTGGCCCGGGACGCCGTCTCGCCGGTGATCGGGAAGGTCACCACGGCGTTGATCCGCTCCATGAAGGCATCGAGGGCCATCCGGGCGTTCCAGTAGGCCTGGATCACCGGGTGGGCGTTGAACCGCTCCTCGATCGCCAGGAATCGCTCCACCAGGGCCTTCTGCTCCTCGGGCGGCCGGCCGCGGGAGAGCTTCACCGCCCGCTTGGCCGCCTCGTACTCCCGGATCAGGGCGACCGCGTCGGGGTCGGCCAGCACCGCGTCCTCGGTCCGCCGGTACTCCTGCACCTCCGGCGTCTCCGCGATGGCCTCGGCCAGCTCCCGGGCCAGCAACCACACATCGCGACGGGTCGCAACCGCCACGTCATCTCCCCCCATCGTGCTGACTAGGCCAGCGTCACCGGGCTCTCCACCAGCTCGCCCTCCAGGGTCCAGGTGCCGGCGCGGGTGATGCGCACGGGCACGATCCGGCCCCTGAGGGACTCGTCGCCGGGGAACGTGACCAGGATGTTGCCCCGGGTCCGCCCGAAGACCACGTCGGGCTTGCCCTTGTCCAGCCCCTCCACCAGGATGTCGTACACCTTGCCGACCCGCGCCTCGTTCTTGGCGCGGGCGATGCGGTTCTGCACCTCCATCAGCCGCTGCAGCCGCTCCTTCTTCTCGGGCACGCTGAGCCGGTCCTCCATCTGGGCGGCCGGGGTGCCGGCCCGCTCGGAGTACATGAACATGAAGGCGGCGTCGTACTGGACCTCCTCCACGAGGCTCAGCGTCTCCTGGAACTCCTCCTCCGTCTCGCCGGGGAAGCCCACGATGATGTCGGTGGTGATCACCGCGTCGGGGATCAGCTCCCGGATCCACCCGACCAGCCGCAGGTACTGCTTCCGGTTGTACGAGCGCTTCATGCGCCGGAGCACGCTGTCGGAGCCCGACTGCACCGGCAGGTGGAACCACTCGCAGACCTTCTCGGCGCGGGCGATCTGCTCCACCATCTTGCGGGTAAAGTCCTTGGGGTGGTTGGTGGTGAAGCGGATGCGCTCGATGCCGGGGCTGTTCCGGTCGATGAGCTCGATCAGGTCGCCGAAGTCGAAGGCCCCCTCGCCGTGGCGGCCGTACAGGTCCTTTCCGTACGCGTTGACGTTCTGGCCCAGCAGGGTGATCTCCTTGAAGCCCTGGCGCGCCAGCTCCTGGACCTCGGCGAGGATGACCTCGTAGGGACGGCTGCGCTCCTTGCCGCGGGTGGTGGGCACAATGCAGTAGGTGCAGTGCTTGTCGCACCCGTACATGATCGTGACCCAGGCCTTCAGGTCGCCCTCCCGGGCCGCCGGCAGGATGTCCGGGAAGTCGTCGCCCATCGACTCCCACACGTCCACCACGGTCTCCCGCTCGCTCCTGGCCCGCTCCACCAGCTCGGGCAGCCGGTGGATGTTGTGGGTGCCGAAGATCAGGTCCAGGTACGGGAACATCCGCTTGATGCGCTCCACCTGGCCCTCCACCTGGGGCACGCAGCCGCACACCCCGATGATGAGGTCGGGGTTGGTGTACTTCAGCGGCTTCAGCTGGCCGATGCGGCCGAAGGCGTGCTCCACCGCCGACTCCCGCACGGCGCAGGTGTTGAACAGCAGGAGGTCGGCGTCGTCAGGCCCCTGGGCCTTCACGTAGCCCATCTGGGCGAGGATGCCGTACATGATCTCGCTGTCGTGCTCGTTCATCTGGCACCCGAAGGTCTCGATGTGCACCCGGGGCTCGGGCTTGCCGTGGATGCGCCGGCCCGCTTCCGGATCGATCTGCATCTGCGCCACCCCGGCGGGCTCCAGGTGGTCGAAGCCGCCGGGCGTCAGGTCCTCGGTCGCCCCCTGCTCCGCCATGGGCAGCAGCTCCAGGGTGCCGTCCTTCATCATCTGCTCGACGCGGTCGAGAATATGGTTAAGGTCATCGGCTTTATGATCCTTCTGGGTCATGTATGGTCTCCCCCTTTGGGGCGGTGATCTACGGAATGTGCATCTAGTGTAGTGTACCACAAGTAGGGCTCCGCCCAAAAGAGAAACGGGCGCGGCGCGCCCGTCTGCCGGTCGGCGGTGCGATCAGTCCACCATGCCCCAGGCCAGGGTTGCGGCCCGCACGGTCGCCAGCGCCGGCGAATCGGCCGGCATGATGATCATCACGTTCCGATGCCGGATGACCGCCCGCGGGGAAACCCACTCGAAGCAGACGGCGGAGTCGTGGTCGCTCACCGTGTAGCCACCCTCGCCGACGTCGAACCGCTCCTGATCCTCCTGGCTGGCGTAGATGAAAGCCACCAGGGTATGTGCGCCGTCCGCGCCCAGGGCAAGCCGGGTTCCCTCGCCGAGGACGGGCCAGATGACCGTCTCCTGGACCGCGACCTGCAGCCCGGCCCTCTCCAGGGCCTCCACCACATCGTCCATTGCGAGGACCGCCGGCCTCATCCCGGTGATCAGCAGCACGGCCAGAACCACAGCGCCCATCCCCCACAGCGCCTGGCGCTTCATACCGAGACACCCCCCACTATATATCACGTTGGCACACCGGCCATGGGTTCCGTCTACGGCCATGGGTTCCCCCTGGCCCGGGTGCAGCTCCCCCCGCTGCGCGCCGCGCCGGGGCCGAAGGGCAGAGCCCGTGCGGGGGCCGGGCCACGCCGGTGGACGCCGTGCAGTACCCCCGGGACCGGCCCGGTCGTCCAGAATGGTACAGGGAGGGTATGCACCATGGATGAGAAAAGGTTGGAACTGGCCACCTTCGCCGGCGGCTGCTTCTGGTGCATGGTGAGCCCCTTCGAGGAGCAGCCCGGCATCTACAAGGTGGTCTCGGGCTACACCGGCGGCCACAAGGAGAACCCCACGTACGAGGAAGTCTGTTCCGGCACCACGGGCCACTTCGAGGCAGTCCAGATCACCTTCGACCCGGACGTCTTCCCCTACGAGCGGCTGCTCGACCTCTTCTGGCAGCAGATCGATCCCACCGACCCCGACGGGCAGTTCTACGACCGCGGCCCGCAGTACCGCACGGCGATCTTCTACCACAACGAGGAGCAGCGCCGGCTGGCCGAGAAGTCCAAGGCAGAGCTGGAGGCCAGCGGACGGTTCGACAAGCCCATCGCCACCCTGATCCTCCCCGCCGGCCCCTTCTACCCGGCCGAGGAGTACCACCAGGGTTACCACAGGAAGAACCCGTTCCATTACCAGCGGTACCGGGCCGCATCCGGTCGCGACGACTTCATCCGGAAGCACTGGCGGGACCCGGAGCGGGACGCCGAACTTCGCCGCCGGCTCACGCCCATCCAGTACGAGGTGACGCAGCTGGGCGCCACTGAGCGGCCCTTCACCGGCGAGTACTGGAACCACTTCGAAGAAGGTATCTACGTGGACGTGGTCTCCGGCGAGCCGCTCTTCAGCTCCAGGGACAAGTTCGACGCCGGCTGCGGCTGGCCCAGCTTCACCCGGCCGCTGGTGCCCGAGAATATCGTGGAGCGGCTGGACCTCAGCCACGGGATGGTGCGCACCGAGGTGCGCAGCCGGGGGGCCGACTCCCACCTGGGCCACGTGTTCCCGGACGGCCCGGCGCCCACGGGCCTCCGCTACTGCATCAACTCCGCGGCCCTGCGCTTCATCCCCAAGGAAGACCTGGAGAAGGAAGGTTACGGCGAGTTCCGGAAACTCTTTGAGTAACAGCTGCGGTCTCATACACCGCCGTCACGCCGGGAGGGGGTGTGTGCTGTGGCAGAGGACAGGCACTGGGACATAGTCATCGTCGGGGCCGGGATGGCGGGACTGGCGACCGCAATATGGGCCCGTCGGCTGGGTCTGGAGCCGCTGGTCCTGGAAGCCGCCCCGCGACCCGGCGGCCAGCTCAACCAGATCCGCGGGCGGATCTTCGACTATCCGGGCCTGGACCTGCCCAGCGGCGAAGCCCTTACGGAGCGGCTGATGCGCCAGGCGGCCGAGGCCGGGACGCGGGTGGACCTGGGGAGGACCGTCCGGGCCGTCTCCGCAACGGAGCGCACCTGCCTTACCTCCGAGGGCCCGGTCACCGGGCGAGCCCTGGTCATCGCCACCGGCCTGCGGGCCCGCCGCCTCGGCGTGGAGGGCGAGCGGGCGCTCTACGAAGGCAACTGGGTCCGGCGCCCCTCCCACGACCTGCCCTGGTTCCGCGGCCGGCGCGTGGCGGTGATCGGCGGAGGCGACCGTGCGCTGGAGAACGCCGGCCTGCTGCTTCCGGTGGCCCGGGAGGTCCACCTGCTGAGCCGCGGCCCGCTCCGGGCCCGGACGGACCTCTCCGCCCCCGTCCTGGCGAACGATCGACTGGTGCACCACGAACGGGCCACGGTGGGGCGGTTCGACGTCCGGCCCGACGGGGTCACCGTGGAGGTCCACCAGGCCGACCGGGTGTGGCCCCTGGAGGTGGATGCGGTCTGCATCTACATCGGCAACGAGCCCAACAGCCAGCTGGTGGCCGGCCAGGTGGAGCTCGACCCCGAGGGATACATCGTCACCGACCGCTTCGGACAGACCTCCGTGCCCGGCGTCTTTGCAGCGGGCGACGTCTGCACGCCCCCGGCGTACCAGAGCCTGGCGAACGCCGCCGGGCAGGCCATGGTGGTGGCCAAGCGCATCGCCCTCAGCCTGTGACCGGCGCAGCGGCAGGACAGGCAAACCAGGCCCGCGCATTGCAGCGCGGGCCCTGCTTTCACGGAGCTGACCCTCGGCGAGCGGGAGCGGCCCGTTGTGCCCGGCGGGCCGATCAGGTGCGGCGGGCTGATTCTGCGCGGGGTGCTCCCGACCGGGACAGCTGCTCCCGCAGCCGGAACGCGGACCCGTCAAACGGAAACCGCCGCTCCTCCACCATCTGGATCAGTTCCGCCAGCGCGCTTCTGGCCAGTTCCACCACCTCTTCGGGATACCCCCATTCCCGGCGGTGGGCCTCGAACTCGTCCTCATCCTCTACCCGCCACGCGAGGTCCTCGGTCACCAGCAGGTCGAGGTCCAGGTCGACCAGGGAAAGAACGCCTTCCGACAGCGTGGCCGGCGTGTTCACGTTGCCGTAATAATGCCGGAAGGAGCCGTCGGCGTTCCAGGCGGCGCTCACGGAGTACGGCGCAGACGTGAAGTGGAACTCGATCGACTCGTTGGGCACCGGCCAGTCCACCAGCCCCCTCCCCGGATGGGTGAGGGGGCGTCCGTACGCCCCGTGAACGATGATCACGTCGGAACGCTCTTCGATGAGCCGCACCGGGTAGCTGTAGTGCTTCCTGCCACCGTATTTGTACTGCTGGACCCACATCGCAGGCGGGCTTCGCCTCCTCCTTGTGCTTTTCCCATCGGTCGTGGCTCAGGTGAACGGAAACGCCGTTTCTCTGACGGGTCACTCCCGCGCCGAACTGCGGCTACCGCAACCAGCGAAACGCCACCGCACCCGTCAGCAGCAGCAGCAGGGCGGGCATGGCCATGCCGAGGGTCAGGCGCCCGCCGGCATTCTGCCACACCTGGTATCCCCATGCCACTGACGCTGCGGCAAAGGGCAGCAGAATCGCCAGCGCGCCGGCGCGCACCACCCGGGACCGGCGACGCGCAGGCCTGATGCCGCGCACCACCTTCCCGAATCCGGCCAGGCTCGATTCCGGGGTTGCCGTGACATAATCGGCACCCAGCACACCTCCGCACACCGGGCAGAGATCGCCCGGGCCACCGTCCACCTCACGGCCGCAAGCACCGCAACGCATGCACCGCCCTCCTCCCGTACACCACACCGGCAACCCGATTTGCGCCACTGTTATGACAACCGTCATTCTACCCTATGGCGGACGCCCGTGGCAACGGCCCCAAGACGCGGCAAAGCGCCCGGTGCACATGCACCGGGCGCTGTTGTCACCTCCGCTGTTTAGCGGCGAGGGCCACGCTCCGGACGAGGCTGGGCCTCGTTGACGGTGAGCTGACGGCCGGCCCACTCGGCGCCGTTCAGGGCGTCGATGACGGCCTGAGCCTGATCGGCCGGAACCTCCACGAAGCCGAAGCCGCGGCTGCGGCCCGTCTCCCGATCGGTAGCGATTCGGGCGCCGAGCACCTCAGCATGCTGGGACACGGCGTTCTGAAGATCCTCCGGCGTGACGGCCCACGGAAGGTTGCCGAAGTACAGGGTCTTGGTCATTCGCATTCTCTCTCCCATCCATCTGGAGATATTTTTTGGATCGCGTTCGGGAGGGAGACGCGAGGAATTCGCCCGTATTCGGCAAACCAGCGCACCGCTCACCAAGCCGCAAACCAATGATAGGGTACGCCATTTCGGCGGAAATTGCAACCCCTGATTTAAATTTGTTATGCGTCAGCGGTGCGGATCGCCCCAGCGGCCGGCCCGACCCGTCCGCCCGGGGGTTCCGTCACCGGGTTCCAGGTCGGAACCGACCTCGAAGTTGGACTTGGCTTCTGCGTCGCGCCAGCCGCCCCGACGTTGGGCGAGAATCCGCCGCAGCCCCTGCCCCGCCTTTAGCTTGCCGATCTTGTTGCCCGGCATATGCACACCTCCTCGTGCCGTAGTTTTCCCGCGCGGCGGGCGGGATCATGGCATGCGGGCCGGGAGAGGTCGCCGATCCTTGCGCCACAGGCAGGTTCAGGCTCGCGTTCCACGCTGACCTTGTCTCAGGCGGCATTCACGAAAGTACACGTTCATGTCAACGAAGGCAGCCCGCTCAGGATTGCACGACGATGAGGCTGCTCCTCCGCAGCTCTTCGCCCAGGTTGGCTGTGCATCAACCGGGCTCGACGAACTGGGCAGGCCGTGTCCCCGGTCTCATGGAAACGATGGTGCACTTTTCCACGCCCCTTGCGCCACAGGCAGTTTCAGGGCCGCGTCTTCCGCGGTCCTTGTCGGACGCGGCCTTCACCAAAGTACACATTCGTGGCAACGAAGCCAGCCCGCGCTGGGTCGGACGACGAGGACGCTGTTCGTCCCAACCTCTCCGGCCCGTTCACCTGTGCACCGGCCGGGCTCGACAGACTGAGCGGGCCGTGCGGCCGGTCTCATCGCAACGAATGTGCTGTTTCCCGCACGCCTTGCGCAACAGGCCGTCTCAGGCTCGCGTCTCCCGCAGCCCTTGTCGCACGCGGCCTTTACGAAAGTGCACATTCGTGCCACCGATGCTGCCCGCGCAGGGCGGTCGACAACCAACGCTCTGCCCCGCCCCTCCTGGCCCGTTTCCGGCGTGATCGACCGGATCTCGACGAAGTCGTCGGCCTGGGGGCCGGTCACACCGAAACGAAGATGCACATCCAGGGAAACGATTATGCCGCTAGCCCCCCGGCAACAGATGTGCACTTCCGTGGGCCCTTTGCGCCACAGGCAACTTCAGCCCCGCGTTCCCCGCAGCCCTTCTCACACGCGGCCTTCACGCACGTGCACATTCGTTGCAGCAAAGGCTGCCCGCGCTGGGTTGGACGACGAGGAGGCTGGTCGGCCGCTCCTCTTCGGCCCGTTCACCTGTGCACTGGCAGAGTTTGACGAACTGAGCCGGCCGTGTCGCTGGTCTCTTGGACACGAATGTGCACGTTCCGGGAACCACATATGCTGCCCCCACGGCAACAGATGTGCACTTTGCTGGCACCCTTGCGCCACGGGCCGTCTCAGGCTCGCGTCTCCCGCAGTCCTTGTCGCACGCAGTCTTCACCGAAGTGCACATTCGTTGCGACGGCGGCAGACCGACTCCTTCCAACCGACGCTGGTTGTGCAGGGATGAACGTCGATGCAAGCCGCCATGCTAGCGGTGTCGCCGACACTTCCGGGTCGGTCCTGACCGCCTCAGCACGCTCCGTAACCCACGCACACGCCACGCTTCCGGCGGTGCCCGTGACGGCGGTTGCTGCGGTTCCCGTAAGGGCAGTTCCGGCGATGCCCGTGTGGTGCCATCGCCAGGTGGAAGACACGGGCGGTCCTGCGCATGGCGGCCGCCGGGCCCTGCGCCCGGCGGCCGCCAGATGCACGGCTACGTTGTACCCCCAAGTCCGTCCTACCGCGTCGGAATCGTGACGTTGTACCGCTGCTCCAGCAGCGACAGGAACGCCCGCACCGCCTCGCTGCGCCGCTCGCCCCGCCGCAGGATCAGCGACGTGGTCCGGCTGAGGCGCGGCAGCCCCGGCACGTTCAGCCGCACCAGCTGCCCCGAGATCAGCTCCCGCTGCACCGCCGACACCGGCTCCAGGGCGATCCCGAAGCCCAGCGCGACCATCGTCTTGATCGCCTCGTGGTTGTCGAACTCCATCACGAACTGCGGCTGGATGCCCATCTCCTCCAGCACCTGGTCCGTGGTCATACGGAAGCGGGCGCCGCGCACGTAGCCGATGAACGGCAGCTGCGCCAGATCGGCGTTGCTGACCACCGGCGGCAGATCGGCGGCGAAGCTGGGGCCTGCGACCACCACCAGCGGATCCTCAAACAGCGGCACCACCTCGATGCGCTCGTGTACCTGCGGCGTCGTGACGAGCCCCACGTCCACCTCGCCGTGCAGGAGCATCGTCACCGTCTCCCGGTTGTTCCCGGTCTTCACGTTGATCTTCACCCGCGGGTGCTCGCGCACGTACGCCGCCAGCAACTCCGGCAGGGTAAACAGCCCGATGGTATGCACGCAGCCCACCGTCACGCTGCCGCTGCCGGGCGAGCGGTACTCCCGTACCGCCTCCTCGCACCGCTGCACCAGGTGGATCACCTGGCGGGCGTAGTCGTATACCAGCTCCCCCACCGGGGTGAGGTGGACCCGCTTGCCTTGCCGGGTGAACAGCTGCACCTGCAGGTAGTCCTCCAGGGCGCCCACCTGCTTGGTCACGGACGGCTGGGTCAGGTTCAGCACTTGCGCGGCGCGGGTGAACGACCCCTCCTCCACCACGCGGCAGAAGGTGGTCAGGTGCTGCAGCAGCATCGCACTCCCCCTCCGACCGGCCCTCGCGCCGCCGGCGAGGTCCGATTCACGCAAAGAATGGGAAGGCGGAAATTGCCTTCCCATTCATTATAAGTTCAGGACTTCACACAGAGAAGTCCCGTTCGCAACTTGCCTCCCACAGCGCAGCCGCCTCGGCGACCGCCTTCTCATCCGGCGGCCGGCTGCCGTAACGGGCCTGGTTGTAAAGCGCCGTCACGGCGGCCACGGCATCCGCGGCCCCCGGCTGCGCCGCGGCCAGCGCCGAACGGTACGCGTTGGGGGTCTCGGCCGGCCGCCGCGGCCGGACCGCCGTCGCCCCCCACCGCTGCAGCCGTCGGTAAAGCGCCCGGGCGCTGCCCGGCGGCACCGGCTCCTCGCCGCCGCCGTCCGCCGCCGTCGCCCGGCTGCGCCGCGCCTGGAGCAGCCCCCGCAAGTCCTGCCAGAGGGATGCCCAGAAGCCGAGGCTGGTCCGCTCCTCGTCCACCTCGGCGGTGCGCCGCCGCACGGCGCTCATCCGCCACAGCAGCAGGGCCGCCAGCGCTACCGCCACCAGGATCAACCCGGCCTTCAGCACGGGCTCCAGATCCAGCTGCGCCCCGGCATCCGGGGGCAGGTCGGGCGGGCCCGGCGCAACGTCCTCGCCTCCCCCCTGCTCCGTCGGCTCCCGCTGGGCGGCCAGCCACTTCAACAGGTTGAACAGGGGCTCCAACAGCATGGCCACGCCCATCGCCAGGTATGCCACCGCCTGGGCCAGCGCATTGTACACCGGCGCCAGGACCCGCCCGACGGCGCGCAGGATGGTCGCCACCCGGTCCACCGTCAGCACAGCGGACGCCGCGACCGTCCCGGCGAGCAGGGCCAGCACGAAGCCGGTCACAGCGGGGGATGTGGGCTCCGCGGCCTGCTCCTCCGCATCGAAGGCGCCCAGCAGAGCCCGCTCCCGGGTCAGGATCAACAGCGAGAGGCCGGCCCCGAACACCAGCACCACGGACCATCCCAGTACCAGTTGCACCGGGCCGGACCGCGCCTCGCCCAGCAGCAGGAGACACACGATGCCGGCCAGCTGCCCGCCGAACAGCCGCCACGCCCGCTCGAAGAGGCGGCCGTACTCCAGCCCCTCCAGGGCGCAGCTGGCCCCGGCGTACCAGAGGTAAACGGCCACGGGCACGAAGGCCAGCGCCGGGTTGAGGCCGAACACCCCGGTCTGCAGCGGCGCCGGCAGGAGGGCGTACGCCGCCAGGTAGGCCAGGGCGGCGCCCGCCACCAGGGCCCCGACGCGCGCGGGGCGCGCGTCGCCCCGGCTTCCCGACTCCCACACCGCCGCGGTCAGGAAGACGGCGAGCGGCAGCCACGCACCGGGCACAGCCTCGAACCAGCCCGCCTCACCGTCCGCCGCGTAGAGGAAAAGCATCCACGGGAGGGCCGCCGCGGTCTCCACCAGCGCGGCCAACAGCCACCGGACCCAGAGGCCCCTACTCCGCCAGAACCGCGCCATGCAGCCCCTCCTCTCCGCCCACGCGGTAGACCCGGACCCCCGGCAGCTCCGGCACCGGCTCCGCCTCCGGCCCGGTCACCACCAGGGTCACGGGGCGGCCGGACCGCTGGGCGCGCAGGACCGCGCCCGCCAGGTCGACGCCCACCTGCCGGGTGATCACCACCAGCGAGGTGCCGTACGGCAGCGCCGGCACTTCCGCGGCCATCAACTCCCAGAGGGGCTGGGGCGATCCCGTCTGCAGCCGGGCGAGCCCCTCCAGGGCCTGGACCAGCACGCCGTCCCCGCGGGCCGGCGGCAGACGCAGGCTGAAGCCCCACCCGTACACGAGGCCGTTGGCGTAGAGGCCCACCGGCAGGGCGTGCTCGTGGGCCCAGCCCACGATCGAGGCCGCCAGGGTCACGCCAGCCTCCAGGGCGTCCGCGTCGTCGCCCTCCCAGAAGCGTTCGTACGACCACGTGTTCAGGAAGACCGCCAGCCCCAGGCTGGCGGACGGGTCCAGCAGCCGCACCTGCAGCTCGCCGGTCGCGGCCGTCGCCTTCCAGTGCACCTGGTTCAGCGGGTCCCCGGGCCGGTACTCGCGTACCCCCGCGAACCGGAGGGGGTCCGCGAAGAGCCGGTCCCGGGACGCCAGGTCGCCGAACGGTCGCTGCGCCGGCAGCCCGACCTCCTCCAGCGGCACCACCCGCGGATAGACGATCAACAGGTCGGACGGTGCGACCTCCATGCGCTGCTCGGCCCACCCGAACGGGTCGCCGGCGGCCACCACCGCGGGCCCGAGCCGGTAGGCCCCGCGCCGCGCGGCCCGCACCGTGAAGCGCCGCTCCACCCGCTGGTACCAGCCGAGGCTGAAGCGCATCCGCAGCCTCCCGCGGGCCCGGCTCTGGAAGTGCAGGCGCCGGGACTCCACCTCCAGCGCCACGGGCACCGACTCCTCCACGACGAGGTAGGTCAGCGGCAGGACCTTCCGGTTGGTCACGGTGACCGTGAGCGTGACCGGCTCGCCCGGGAAGCACCGGTTCTGCTGGAAGTGCCGCTCGTACGTGAGCCGGCTGAGGCCGAACCGCCGCCACAGGGCTACCACGCCCGCCACCAGCGCAACGAGGCCTGCCGCCAGCAGCAGCAGGCCGCTACGGAGCCAGAGCGCCGCGAGCAGCAGGGCAGCTGCGCCCAGCCACTGCAGCCCGGATCCGCTGCCCAGGCGCACCTACACCGCCCCCTTCGGCACCGGTTCCGCGGGGACCGGCGTGGCCGCGAGGATCCCATCCAGCACTTCGGCGGCGCCGCGCCCCCGCAGCCGCAGCTGGGTGGACGTCACGAGCCGGTGGGCCAGCACCGGCCGGGCCAGGTACTGCACGTCGTCCGGGAGGACGTAGTCGCGCCCCCGCACCGCCGCCAGGGCCTGGCTCGCCCGCAGCAGGGCCAGCGTGCCCCGGGGGCTGACTCCCAGCTCGATGCCCTCGGCGCTGCGGGTCGCGCGGGCCAGGTCCACGATGTACTGTTGAACCGGCCGCGCCACGTGCACCTGGGGCACCGCCTGCTGGAGCGCGAGGATCTCGTCGGCCGTGGCGACCGGCGCGAGCTCCCGGTAGGGGTCGCCGCTGCGGAAGCGGTCCAGCATCGCCATCTCCTCGTCGGCCGACGGGTACCCGGCAGGCAGCTTCAGCAGGAACCGGTCCAGCTGCGCCTCGGGCAGCGGGAAGGTGCCCTCCTGCTCCACCGGGTTCTGCGTCGCCAGCACGAGGAAGGGGCGAGCCAGCGGCCGCGTGACGCCCTCCACCGTCACTTGCCGCTCCTCCATGCACTCCAGGAGGGCCGACTGGGTGCGGGGCGTCGCGCGGTTGATCTCATCGGCCAGCAGCACCTGCGCGAACACGGGTCCCGGGCGGAACTCAAACTCGCCCGTCTTCTGGTTGAAATAGGAGAGGCCCGTCACGTCGGAAGGCAGCAAGTCCGGGGTAAACTGGATGCGGCGGAACGTCACGTCCAGCGACCGGGCCAGCGACTTCGCCAGCATCGTCTTGCCCGTCCCCGGCACGTCCTCGATGAGCACGTGGCCACCGGCCGCCAGCGCCACCAGCAGCAGTTCGATGACGTCGGCCTTGCCCACCATGACCTTCTCCATATTGGCGCGGATCCGTGCCGCCAGCGCTGCCATCTGCTCCATATCGCTGCCTCCCTGAACATACCCATTTCTGTACTTATTCCAAAGGACGTGACGGTGGCATGAATCGTTCAGGGAAAGTGAAGACTAACATAGGAAGCGGGTGTCACCTGAAACCTTCACTTGGCGTGCCGTGGCTGGTACAATGGCCTCAGAAGGAGCGAACAGGAGGTGGAGCTCGTGACCGTGAAGCGCAAGCAGATCCGGAACGGTGGCTCCGTCCTGAGCCTCAGAGCAGTCGTCCCCGAGGGCTGGCGGGACGAACCCCCGGCCTTCGTCGGTGATCCGTTCTTCGACTGGGAATCCCGCCCTGAACCTCCTCGTCCCGACCGGCAGATCCGACTGGGCGTTAAGCAGTCCAAACGTCCGCAGACATAGAGTGCGGCGCCCCCGGGGAGACCCCCGGGGGCGCTTCGCGTTGGTGGCCGCGGGCGCCGCGCGCCCTGCAGCTACCCGGAGGAGACATCGGTCTGCCGGCGCAGGGACTCCTCCAGGCGCACGATGCGGATGTTCCGCTCCAGCACCGCCCGGGCGAACCGCGCGGTCTTCCGCTGCAGCCGGCCGTTCTCCGCCTCCAGCCGGGCAACCAAGGCGCGCCGCTCACGCTCCTGCGCGGCCAGCAGGTTCATCAGGATCCGGCGGCTGGTCCGAAGCCCCCGGATGCGCTCCTCCAGCAGCCGGGTCCGCTCCTCCAGCGCCCGGATCCGGTCGCGCAGGGCCTGCACCTCGTCGTACCCCACGTTCGCCCCCCTCCGGTCGCGTTGGCTCCTGGCTAGTTTACCTCCTGCGGAGAGAGATTATGCCAGCGACCCGCGCGACCGCTGGTACCAGAGGGAGAGCGCCTTCAGCCTTTCCACCACGTCCATCCCCACGTTGACCGTGCCCGGCACCACCGTGCGGGTCCCCTGCGGGCCGTGGCTGTCGGTGCCGCCAGTGACGACGAGGCCTGCGTCGTGGCCCCAGCGGGCGTAGAACTGGCGCTGCAGCTCGCTGTGGTCCGTGTGGTAGGCCTCGATGCCCATGACCCCGGCGGCGATCGCCTCCCGCACCCACCGGTCGTCCCCGATCAGCCCGGGGTGCGCCAGCACCGGCACACCGCCCGCCTGCCTGACGACGGCGATCGCCTCCGCCGGCTCCAGCTTGGGACGCGGCACGTAGGCCGGCCGGCCCTGGGCCAGGAAGCGCTCGAACGCTTCCTTGAGGGTGCGCACGATCCCCAGGTCCACCAGCTCCGCGGCGATGTGCGGGCGCCCCACGGACTCCCCGCCCCGGGCGAGGATCCGCTCCAGCGACACATCGGCGTAGCCCAGCGCGTGCAGCTTCGCCACCGCCTCCTCCACCCGCTTCCGCCGCCCGCCCCGCATGCGGCGCAGCAGATCAGCCATCCCCGGGTCCTCCGGGTCAAAGTAGTACGCGAGGATGTGCACTTCGGTCCCGCCCACCTCGGTGGAGAGCTCACATCCGGGCACCAGCTCGATGCCTGCCTCCTCCGCGGCCTCCTTCGCCTCGGCCCAGCCGGCGATGGTGTCGTGGTCCGTGATGCCCACGGCGGCCAGCCCCTGGCTGGCCGCCCATCGCACCTGCTCCGCCGGGGTCAGCGTCCCGTCGGAGGCGGTGGTGTGGTTGTGCAGGTCCGCGCGCCCCTGAGGCGGCGGCATCGGAATCCGCACCATCTAGCGCAGGCCCTCCGCGAAGCGCCGGGCGGCCTCGACGAAGGTGCGGGTCCCGACGCCGGTGGCGCCCTCGTCCTCATACTCGTCGCTGCCGCTCTTCCACGCCACCGCGGCGATGTCCAGGTGGACGCACGGCGTCTCCCCCACGTGCTTCATGAGGAAGAGACCGCCTGCCACGGTGCCCGCGGCCCTGTTCTTCGTCCCGTTGATCATGTCCGCGACCGAAGACTTGATGAGGTCGTAGTACTCCTCGTCGTGGGGCAGCTTCCAGCCCCGCTCCCCGGCGGCCTCGCCGGCCCGGTAGACCTCTTCCTCCCAGGCGTCGTCGTTGGCCACCAGGGCGTAGCGGATCGGCCCCAGGGCGATGTTGCAGGCGCCCGTCAGCGTCGAGGCGGTGATGATCTTGCGGCAGCCCTGCTTCGCCGCGTACGCCAGGCCGTCGGCCAGGATCAGCCGGCCCTCGGCGTCGGTGGAGCGGATCTCCACCGTCTTGCCGGAGAGGCCCGAAACGACGTCGCCAGGCTTGTACGAGCCGCCGTCCGGCATGTTGTCGGTGGAGGGGATGACCGCCATCACGTCGACCTTCACCTTCAGCCGGGCGATGGCCTGCATGGCGCCGATGACGGCCGCGGCGCCGCCCATGTCCATCTTCATGTTCCACATGCCCTCGGTGGGCTTGATGGAGATTCCGCCGGAGTCAAAGGTGAGTCCCTTGCCCACCAGGCCCAGCCACGGCCCCTGGCCGCCGTTGCCCTTGTACCGCATCACGATGAAGCGCGGCTCCTCCCGGGAGCCCTGGTTTACGGCAAGCAGCAGGCCCAGGCCCAGCTCCTCGCAGCCTTTCTTGTCGTATACCTCGACCTCGATGCCGTTCTCCCTGCACATCTCCGCGGCGCGCTCCGCCAGCTTCGCGGCCGTCAGGTGGTTGCCCGGCGTCCAGGCCAGGGCGCGGGCGAGGTTGACCCCCTCCGCCACGATGCGGCCGTGCTCCGCTCCTTCCCGGGCTCGCTCGCCGCCCAGGATGTGCACGGCCTCCACCTCGGGGCGGGGCTTCTTCTCCGACTTCCAGTCAGGCAAGCGGAAGAGGCCGTGCAGCGCCCCCTCGGTGATGAAGCGGGCGGCAGCCGCCTCGTCCATCTCCACCGCCCCGGGCAGCGCGAAGGCGATCGACCGGGCGCCGCTCTTCCGGGCCGCACGCGCCCCGATGCCCGCGGCGCGCCGCAGCGACCGGTTGGTGACCTTCTCCGCCTTCCCGAGGCCCAGGAGCAGGACCTTGCGCGCCGGCAGCCGGCCCCCGGTGTACAGCAGCGTTGTCTGCCCCATCTCGCCCTTGAAGTCCGCGCCCACCACCTGCGCGCACAGCCCGCCCAGCGCCTCGTTCACGTCGGTCGGCGCCGGGGCGCCCTCGGTGAGCGGCAGAATCAGCACGTCCACGGCGACTTCGGTGAGAGCCTGGCTGGTTACCTCGACCTTCATGTGTGACGCCTCCTTCCCTGAATCGAGCCATCGCGCCGGAACCGCTACCGCAGAACCTGTTGGAAGACCCGCAAGTAGTTGCCGCCCAGGATCTTGACCAGGTCGGCCTCCCCGTACCCCCGCCGCATGAGCTCCGCCGTCAACCGGGGCAGGCAGGTGACGTCCTCCAGCCCGGGCGGCGGCGTCGCCCCGTCGAAGTCCGAGCCCAGGCCGACGTGGTCGGCATTGCCCAGCAACTGGCACACGTGGTCGATGTGATCGGCCACCGTCGTCAAAGCTGCGGTCTCCCGGCCCATAAAGCTGGACACGAAGGAGATGCCGAACACGCCGCCGTGCGCGGCCAGGGCCCGGATCTGCTCATCGGTCAGGTTCCGGGGGTGATCGTACAGCGCCTGGCAGTTGCCGTGGGTGAACAGCACCGGGTCCTCCGACAGTTCCAGCACCTGGAAGAACCCTGCCGGCGTGATGTGGGCCAGGTCGATGAGCATGCCCAACCGGTTCATCTCGCGCACCACCTCGCGACCGAACCGGGTGAGGCCGCCGCCGGACTCGGGTTCGCCGACCCCTTCGGCCACCTCGTTGCGGTGGTTCCAGACGAGGCCCATCATGCGCACGCCCAGCCGGTAGTAGTTGCGCAGCAGGGCCAGGGACCCCTGGATCGCCTCCGCCCCCTCGATGTTCAGCAGCACGGCCAGTTCGCCGGCCGCGTGGGCGGCGGTGACGTCGTCGGCCCGCAGCACCAGCCGCACGCCTTCGGCCGCGTCGATCTGGCCCAGCAGCCCGTCGATGGCCTCGTGCGCCCGCCGCGGGACCACGGGGTAGTAGACCGGGTCGACCCAGGCCGCCTGCACCGTGCAGGTGACCCCGGCCTCCCGGGCCCGGGGCCAGTCGATGTGCCCCTTGTCCGACCGTTCGGTCAGGGTGCGCTCACCGGCCAGGACCATCAGGATCGAATCCGCGTGCCCATCAATCACCGGGCAGCGGCGGTGCAGCGCCGCTGCCTCCTCCAGGTGCACCATCTGCGACTCCCTCCCGAGCGCGTTGCCGTTAGGAGTGTTTCCATCTCGATGGGCGAAACCCCTCCAAACAGCACAGCCCGACCCTCACGGGTCGGGCGTGTTATGTGCGTGCCTGTCGCTCACCCTCATCTGCGCGTCAGGTCGCTCGGCTCAGCGCGGCTCGACGATCAGCTTGATCGCCGTGCGCTCCTCCCCATCAATCTTCAGATCGGTAAACGCCGGGATGCAGATCAGATCGACGCCGCTGGGCGCAACGAACCCGCGGGCGATCGCCACCGCCTTGACCGCCTGGTTGAGCGCTCCTGCCCCAATTGCCTGGATCTCGGCGGAGCCACGCTCGCGCAGGCAACCCGCGAGAGCGCCCGCCACTGCGTTCGGGCTCGACTTCGCCGACACCTTCAGCACTTCCATAACCAATGTCCCCTCCACTGGTATTTGGTGGTTGATGAGTTGCTAATATCCTACCATCTTCCAAAGAGACTAGCAAGTGGTTCTGTAGCCACTTCTCTTTCCAAGATTCGCTGGATGCCGGTGGCCTTGCCGGTCGCTTCATCCACCTCGATGAGCACCGCCGACAGGATCGCCGGCCCCCGGGCAGCCTCCAGCCGAACGGGACGCTGCGTCAGGAACCGCTCCAGCACCAGCTCGCAGTCGGCACCGATCACCGACACCCAGGGACCACACATGCCCACGTCGGTCATGTAGGCCGTCCCCCCGGGCAGGATGACCTCGTCCGCCGTCTGCACATGGGTGTGCGTGCCGATGACGGCGCTCACCTGTCCGTCCAGAAACCAGCCCATCGCCTGCTTCTCAGACGTGGCCTCCGCGTGACAGTCGACAATGATCACCGGCGTGCTCTGCCTGAGCCGCTCCACTTCCCCCTCCACGGCCCGGAACGGGTCCTCCAGCAGCTGCGGAGAGTACACCCGCCCCTGCACCTGAACCACCGCCAGCAGGGGCCTGCCCCCGCGGCGGACGATGTACGAACCCGCTCCCGGTGTCCCCGGAGGGTAGTTCAGGGGGCGGATCAGGCGTGGTTCCCCATCGATATATGTGGCGATCTCCCGCTTGTCGAAGGCGTGGTTGCCCAGCGTGATCACGTCGACGCCCAGTGAGAACAGCTCCTGGCAGATCTGCGCGCTGACGCCCTTGCCTCCCGCTGCATTCTCACCGTTGACGATCACCGCATCCGCGCCGGTCTCCTTCACCAGCGGGGTCAGCCGCCGCGCCACCACCTCCCGACCCACTCGACCGTATACGTCACCGAAGAACAAAATGCGCAAGGCGCCGCGCCTCCAGTCTATAGCCCGCTTTTCTCACCGTTTGGGATATGCTTTATTATACCCGACCCGGTGGTTCAGGGGTTGACTGGAATCGCAAGGTGCGCTCACCAATCAATACGCATCCCGGTGCACAAAAGTTCGCAACTCCCATAAGAAAGTTATGGCTCCGCCCCCCACCACCGCCCGGGCGCGCAAAGGCCGGTCGGCGCCCTCCGTCTGAGGGGCCGACCGGCCGGTCGCGTTGGCTACCATTTACTTATGGAAGATCATCAGCCTGCCGTTTTCCCGAATGGCGATCAGGTTGGGCTGCTGCCGCTGGTTGCTGAGCGAGGCCATGACTTCCTCGATCAGCTCGTCCTGGGCCATCAGCTCCTCCTCGCCGAAGTACTCCATAGGCTCGGTCAGGAGCCGCTGCTGGAACAGTGACCGCACGACCGCCACCACGGTGTAGAGCTCCTCGGGGCTGAGGCTGTGCACGTCCCGTTCGACGGCGATGGTGTTCAGCTCCCCGAACGCCGTGCGGCGCACCTCGATGAGGTCAGCCTCCCGCTGGTTCATCAGGTGGTAAACCTCCAGCGTCTCCCGGATGCGGCCTGCTGCCGCCGAGAACTCCTCGTCCGTCAGCGGGCCCTTCACCAGGAAGGAGAGACGCAGGGCCTGGCGCCCCGGATCGTACCGCACCGTGGCGATTTCGGGGTAGCGGATGGCGTAGCTGACGAGCAGCTGAATGGTGCGAGCCGAGGGCTCGTCGCCCCTGCGCTTGTTCACCCCATCATGCCTCCTTCACTGGGGAAGCGATGTTCCCCGCACAAGCTCCCGCCCGAGCGACGCTGCGCCGACAGCTCAGGACGAGTGTCGGCGCAGTGTGCGCTCTGTTCTTATGACGTCTGCGCCGGGAGAAAAGTTCGCCTGCGTCAGCGGGCGTACTCCACCGCGCGCGTCTCCCGCACGACGACCACCCGGATCTGTCCCGGGTACTCCAGCTCTTCCTCGATCTTGCGCGCGATCTCCTTGGTCAGCTTCAGCGCGGCGTAGTCGTCGATCTTCTCCGGCTTCACCATGACCCGGATCTCGCGCCCGGCCTGGATCGCGTAGGACTTGTCGACGCCGTCGAAGCTGTCCGCCAGGGCCTCCAGCTTCTCCAGCCGCTTGATGTACGTCTCCAGGGTCTCCCGCCGTGCTCCGGGCCGTGCGGCCGAGATGGCGTCCGCCGCGGCCACCAGATGCGCCTCCACCGAGCGGGGCTCGACGTCGCCGTGGTGGCACTCCATGGCGTGGATCACGTCGGGATGCTCCTTGTACCGCCGCAGCAGGCTCACGCCGATGGCCACGTGGGAGCCCTCGATCTCGTGGTCCACCGCCTTGCCGATGTCATGCAGCAACCCGGCCCGCTTGGCCACCTCCACGTTGACACCCAGCTCGGCGGCCATGATGCCGGCGAGATGCGCGACCTCGATGGAGTGCTTCAGCACGTTCTGTCCGTACGACGTGCGGAACTTCAGGCGCCCCAGCAGCTTCACCAGCTCCGGGTGCAGGTTGTGGATGCCCAGCTCGAAGCAGGCGGCGTCACCCTCCTCGCGGATCCGGGCCTCCACCTCCTTCTGCGCCTTCTCCACCATCTCCTCGATCCGGGCCGGGTGGATGCGGCCGTCCTGGATCAGCTTCTGCAGCGCGATCTTGGCGACCTCACGCCGCACCGGATCGAACGCCGAAAGCACCACCGCTTCGGGAGTATCGTCGATGATGAGATCCACGCCGGTGAGCGTCTCCAGTGTACGGATGTTCCGCCCTTCCCGGCCGATGATCCTGCCCTTCATCTCGTCGTTGGGCAGGGAAACCACCGTGACGGTCAGCTCCGAGGAGTGATCCGCGGCCACCCGCTGCACGGCCAGACCCACCAGTTCCCGGGCGCGCTTCTCGGCATTCTCCCGGGCCTCGGCGTCGATCTCCCGGATCAGCTTGGCGGCATCCGCGCGGGCCTCCTGCTCCACCTGCTTCAGGAACAGCTCCCGCGCCTCCTCCATCGTGAGCTGGGAGATGCGCTCGAGCTCGGCCATCTGCTTGTTGACCAGCTCCTGTGCCTGCTGGTTCTTGCGGTCGAGCTCCCGCTCCTTCCGGCTGAGGGTCTCTTCCTTCCGCTCCAGCTGCTCCACCTTGCGGTCGAGCTGCTCTTCCTTCTGCAGCACCCGGCGCTCCAGCCGCTGGAGCTCCGCGCGCCGCTCCTTCAGCTCCCGCTCGGCCTCGGTGCGCAGCCGGTGCACCTCTTCCTTGGCCTCGAGGATCGCTTCCTTCTTCTTAGCCTCCGCCTCCCGCAGGGCCTCGTCGACGATGTGGCGTGCCCGCGCCTCGGCGGAGTTCAGCTTCTTCCGGGACTCGCGCTCGAACCAGTAGTACCCGCCGGCCACACCGGCCGCACCACCGAGGATCAGCGCGATGACGGCAACGATCACATAGAGAATTGCCTTCACCTCCTGTCCGCATGAAAGTGATCAAGTCGCACAATCGAGGGAAAAGAAAAACGGACCACAAGCCGGTCCGTACTCCGTGCTCGCCATATGGGTACACACGCCGCCCTCGCGGCCGGCGCGCGGGTTGTCGACCAGATCGGTTTTGCCAGTCGTGATAAACCCCAAGGCGAAATGACCTTAGGAGAAACTTCTATAGCAAAACACGGGGCGTCTGCCCGTGGTTACCAGCTGAACCGGGTAACGGCACATCCATCGCACAACCAATGGCTCGCACAAAGTGGCGGACCTCTCTTCATGATAACCCGCCACGCGCTTTCTGTCAAGGTTAAGAGAATTGCGTATTAACCCATGTGCATGTCCGGTTCCCGCGACGCCAGCAGCAGCCAGGTGGCCAGCCCCACCGTCCCCCGGCCGTCCGGGCGCGCCTGTCCGAGGCCCAGCAGGTAAGGGCCCAGGTCAAAGTGCCACGTGGTGTTGATCTGCAGCAACAGCCTGGCCACCTGCCCGTAACGCGGCCGGCTCTCCCGGCTCAGGCCCGAGAGCAGCCGGAAGGTGACCACCGCCTCCTCGTAAAGCCGCGCCAGCGTCCGGGCCACGGCCCGCTGGACGGCCTCCTCCAGCCCCATGGTGGACAGCTTCAGGTCCAGCCGCTCGTACAGCAGGTGCCAGTGGCGGTACCGCCCGTCCAGTTTCGCCTCCTCCTCGGGGGAGAGCGCCCCGTTCGGCTCCGCCTCGACCTCCTCCCGTGCCGCGAGGGTCGACGGCTCCAGATCCAGGCTGTCCAGCAGCCGGTTGGTCGCGGCCGCCGTCTCCCGGGCCCAGGACTCGGCGCTGTTGGCCCACCGCAGCAGGGCCAGCGCGTGGCGGCGCCAGCCCGCCCGATCGCCATCGGCCACCTCCAGGAGGCTGTCCACCAGCTTCACCAGATCCGCGCAGAGGAGCTGGAGCGCCGCGAGATCGTACGCGGCGAGGTACGCCGCGTCGGGCTCCAGCCCCGCCTGCACGAGCCGCTGCCAGAGGCCCTGGCCCAGCGTCGCGGCCGACGTGGTGCGGTGGATGCGCGCCTCCGTTTCCTCCCACCAGTGCAACGCCATCCTCCTCCCGCGAGCCGGACGGCCCCCCGGCTCAGAGCTGCCTGAGCCGGGCGGCCACCTCCTCCAGCAGGTAGTCCACAGCCTCCTCCAGCTCGTCCTTGTCGGCCTCGTACGTGCTGATCTCCGCCACCGTGCCGCGGTGCAGGTGGACGGTGAGCAGCGAACCCTTGGGGAACTGGAAGCACCACATCGCGTGCTCGTTGGGACCGTGGTGTGCGCTGGGCACGCCCAGCATCGCGCGGATGATCAGCCGCACGCTGCGCTCCCGACCGCGGGTGAGGTGCAGCCAGTCCTCCTTCCGGTAGGTGAGCGGCTTGCACTTGGAGAGGTGGTTGCCGAACACCTTGTGGTGGATGAACGTTTGCAGGGTATAGGCCAAACGTGTTACCTCCTCGGTGCGCTCAGCGGACCGCCATCTCCGTCGCGGCGTCGAACAGGTGCACCTTGTCCGCGTCGAAGGCCAGGTCGAGCTGGTCGTGGGGGCGGAAGCGCAGGTGGGGTTCGACCCGCGCGGTGACCTCGTCCTCGCCGGTGCGCAGGTACAGGTAGATCTCCGCGCCCAGCGGCTCGACCACCTCGATCCGCGCCGGGATGCGCGGCCCGTCGTGGGTCGCCAGGTAGGCGGGATCCGCGTGGATGTTCTCCGGCCGGATGCCCAGGATCATCTCCTTACCGGCGTAGGGGCGGGCGGCTGCGGCCAGCCGCTCGGGCAGCCGGAACTGGAAGGTGGCGGCGCGGAACACCTGGCCGTCCTCGGAGAGCCGGCCCCGCAGGAAGTTCATGGCCGGCGAGCCGATGAACCCGGCGACGAACAGGTTGGCCGGCCGGTCGTACAGCTCCTGGGGCGGCGCCACCTGCTGGATCACGCCGTCCCGCATGACCACGATGCGGTGGCCCATGGTCATGGCCTCCACCTGGTCGTGGGTGACGTAGATCGTCGTCGTCTGCAGCCGCTCCTGCAGCTTGGCCAGCTCGGTGCGCATGGATGCCCGCAGCTTGGCGTCCAGGTTGGAGAGCGGCTCGTCCATCAGGAACACCTTGGGGTTGCGCACGATGGCGCGCCCCAAGGCCACCCGCTGCCGCTGGCCGCCGGAGAGCGACTTGGGCTTGCGGCCCAGCAGGTCACTGAGGCCCAGGATGGCCGCCGCCTCCTTCACCCGCCGGTCGATCTCGGCCTTCGGGACCCTCCGGAGCTTCAGGCCGAAGGCCATGTTTTCGTAAACGTTCATGTGCGGGTACAGCGCGTAGTTCTGGAAGACCATGGCGATGTCCCGGTCCTTCGGCGCCACGTTGTTCACCAGCCGGTCGCCGATGTAGATCTCACCCTCAGTAATTTCCTCCAGGCCGGCAATCATGCGCAGGGTGGTGGACTTGCCGCACCCCGACGGCCCGACGAACACGATGAACTCGCGGTCGGCGATGTCCAGGTTAAAGTCCCGGACGACCGTCACGTCGCCGAACTTCTTGGAAACGTGCCGCAAACTGACCTCAGCCATGGAAATCGCTCACTCCTTTGGCCCCCTGAGCCCTGGCGTATTCGGGGCGGGGCGGACCCGGCCCACCCACCGGCCGCAGCGCCGGCCCGGCGGGATTTTCCCCTCGGGAGAACGCCGCCCTGACCTTCAGACACAGGAAGGCGCTCCCCTTACCACATTTCGGAGAGCGCCCTGCCTTTTCCTCTTCTGTCCTCGCGTCCGTCCCCTACCTGCGGCCCGCGCGGCGGGGCCTGCCGCCCAGCCTGAGCCCGGCCGCCCGGTACAGGTCCGCCACCTCCTGGTCGGTCAGGTAGCGCCACTCGCCCACGGGCAGGTCACCGAGCTTCAGCGGCCCCAGCGTGGTCCGCCGCAGGTGGATCACCTCGTGCCCCAGCGCCGCGAACATGCGCCGCACCTGCCGGTTGCGCCCTTCGTGGATGCGCACCGACAGAGTCGCGCTGTTGGGCGGGCGCACGTCCAGCATCTTCACCTCGGCCGGGGCGGTGGGACCGTCCTCCAGCTCGATGCCCTCCTGCAGCGCCCGCAGCTTGGCCGGGCCGGGCACGCCCCGCACCTTGACAATGTACGTCTTCTTCACCATCCGCGACGGGTGCATCAGACCGTGGGCCAGATCGCCGTCGTTGGTGAGGAGCAGCAGCCCCTCGGTGTCGTAGTCGAGCCGCCCCACCGGGTAGACCCGCTGGGCCACCTCGTCCCCCAGCAGGTCGATCACCTTCGGCCGCCCCTGGGGGTCGTAGAGCGTCGACACGTAGCCCTTCGGCTTGTTCAGCATCACGTACACCTTGGTCTCAGGGGTGCCCAGGGGACGGCCGTCCACCTCGATCACGTCCTTGCCGGGCACCACCTTGGTGCCCAGCTGGGTGACCACCTGACCGTTGACCGTCACCCGGCCGGCCTGGATCAGGGCCTCGCAGTGGCGGCGCGAAGCCACGCCGGCCCGGGCCATCACCTTCTGCAGCCGCTCGGCCACCTCGGCCTCGGCGGCGGTGAGCCGGCGGCCTCCGGCGGCCTTGCGGCCCCCGCCGGCCTCGTGCTTCGACTTGCGCGGGCTGCGCCGTCCTGTCAGGCCGCGCTCCAGCCGATAACGCAGCTGCTCGTCCACCGAGGTAAAGCCACCGCCGCCTGCGGCCCTGCCGGCCCGCCTCCCGGCGGCACCCTGCCGCCCAGGTCTACGGGGTTGATCTGCCATCGGATACACCTCACCATGCTCTGCTGCGGGTCATAGGATGGGGTACTTCGTGAGGATGGCGGCCGCGGTTCCGCCGTTTCCAGGGAGGGAAGCCTGCCGTGAAACTCGGGATGGACCTCGTCGCGCGCCATCCGCTGCCGCTCAGTCTCGGGACGTTCTTCGAGACCTGGATCGCCACCGCTGCCGGCAGCGCCCGCCGCTCCCTGGGGCGGGACGAGTATCACCTGCGCATCCACGTCGACACCGGGGCCAGGCTGGCCGCCACCGGGCGCACGCACGTCTGCCAGGTCGACCTGGAGGCCGCGGGCCTCGGGCGCAACGGCGCCCGACCGGCGCTCCTCACCCCGGTGGACGTGCCGGATGGCAGCCCCGTCATCTGGGGCATCCGCACCAACCGCTTCCTCGACGTCGCCGACCTGATCGCCTCAGCCGGCGCCCGCCTGCTGCGGGAGGGGAGCGAGCCGGCGCCGTTCGCCCTCGACGACCCGCGGGTGCGCCTGGAGTGCGTCGCACCCGGGCGTTACATCGTCGACATCACCCGGCTGCTGGCCGACTGAGCAAAGAACAGGCTGCTCCGCGCAGCCTGCCCTCGGCCTTACATCGCCTATTCGGAGATGCGAGCGATCACCTCGACCTCCACCGCGGTGTCCATGGGCAGCTCCGACACGCCCACGGCGGACCGGGCGTGGAGGCCGGCTTCGCCGAAGACCTGCTGGTACAGCTCCGATGCGCCGTTGGCCACTGCCGGCTGCCCCGTGAAGCCGTCGGCGCTGTTGACGAACACGACCACCTTGACGATCTGGGCCACCTTGTCCAGCGACCCCACCGCGGACTTCAGCACCGCAAGGGTGTTGATGGCGCACAGCCGGGCCGCCTGGTACCCCTCCTCGGCGGTCAGGTCGCGGCCCACCTTGCCCTTGTACTTCAGCTGGCCGCCCTCCACCGCGATCTGGCCGCTGGTGAAGACCAGGTCACCGCTGCGGACGAAGGGGACGTAGGCCGCCACCGGCTTCGGCGCCTCCGGGATGGTGATGCCCAGTTCCTGCAACCGTTGTTCGACACTCATGTGCGGCGTATGCCTCCTCCCTGGGTTCGGTCCGCTCTATTTTTACCATAAGGTCACCGAAAAAACCACTGGCACACGTAAAGTGCGGCCAAAAATCCGACCAGGTCTGCCGTCAGGCCGACCGCGGCGCTGTACCGCACCCGCCGGATGCCCACCGAGCCGAAGTAGACCGTGAGGACGTAGAAGGTGGTATCCGTCGATCCCTGCATGATCGAGGCCAGCCGGCCGATGAACGAGTCCGGACCGTGGGTCTTCAGCAGATCGGCGGTCACCGCCAGCGCGCCGGCCCCGGAGAGCGGCCGCACGATCATCAGCGGGAGCACCTCGGGCGGAAATCCCAGCGCGCCCGTGACGCCGCTGAGGGCCGAAGCGAGCAGCTCCATCGCACCGGAAGCGCGGAAGATGGAGAGGGCGGTCAGCATCCCCACCAGGAACGGGATGATCTTGACCGCGATCTCCAGCCCCTCCTCCGCGCCTTCGACGAAGGCCTCGTACACCGGCACGCGGCGGATGGCCCCCCACAGCGGGATCAGCGCGAGCATGCCCGGCACGGCCCAGAGCGAAAGCCCGTCCAAGAGCGACATCCCGCCTACCTCCCCCGTGCCCGGAGCGACATGCGCACCGCCCAGTCCAGCCCGATGGAGAAGACGCCGGCCACCGCCGAGGCGACCAGCGTGGCCGCCACGGTCTCCGCCGGATTCACCGATCCGTAGGTCGCCCGCAGGGCGATGACCGTGCCCGGCATCAGCGTGATGGACGCGGTGTTGAGCGCCAGGAACGTGCACATCGCCTCGGAGGCCGTCTCCTTGTCCGGGTTCAGCTCCTGCAGCTCCTGCATCGCCTTCAGGCCGAAGGGGGTCGCAGCGGAACCCAGCCCCAGCATGTTGGCCGAGATGTTCATCAACATGGCCCCGACCGCGGGGTGGTCCCGGGGCACGGAGGGGAAGAGCCAGCCCACCACGGGCCGCAGCAGCGCCGCCAGCCCCTCCATGAGCCCGCTCCGCTCCGCGATCTTCATGATGCCCATCCACAGGGCCATGGTCCCGGCGAGGCCGATGGCGGTCTCGATGGCCAGCTTTCCGCCGGAGAACGCCGCGTCGGTCACCTCCGCGGCCCGACCCGTGGCGCCGGCCACAGCGACCCCGACCAGGATGAGCCCCAGCCAGATCATGTTCAGCATGCGCTGCACCCCCCGCCCGCGATGGATATGCCGGGTGGGACAAATTCAGCCCTCGTCCGCGGACAAGGCGCGGAAAAGGGGCGCCCCCGCCGTCCGGGGACGCCCCGCCGTCTGCAGCGAAACTACACCTTCAGCATCCGCTCCACGCCCAGGATGAAGACCGTCGCGCTCGACTGGGGCGCCGTCTTGCCCCCCTTCGGACTCCCCTGGCCCACCTGTGCGCCGGGACATGCGCCGCGGATGGCGTCGAGCGCCTCCTCCAGCTGATCATCCCGGACGCCGATGAGGAAGGTGGTGTTGCCGGCCTTCAGAAAGCCTCCCGTGGAAGACAGCTTGGTCGCCCCCAACCCCTTCCGGGTCAGCGCTTCCGTCAGCGGCCCGGCGTACTCGTCGCGCACCACGGCTACGATCATCTTCACGAAGCGATCCCTCCTGATGACCCTGCTCGGGCAAGACACCTTTCGGCACGCCACCCCGGTTTCCCTGCGCCCCTCGCCCGGTTTGACAGCCGCATAGCGCGGCCGCGGTGGACATACCGTGAAGCGAAGGCAGACGAGGGGTGGTTGGTCATGTACCGGTCTTCCCGGGCGCAGTTCGTCGTCGTTCGGATCAACCGCTGGTGGGTGGCGGGCGCCCTCGCCCTGCTCCTGGCGACCGTGGCCCTGCCCTGGGGCGGCAGGCGGCCCGCCGCCGACAACGGGGCGCTGCGGGTCGCCCAGGGCGTTACCCTGCTGGGGTTCGACTTCTCGGGGATGACGGAGCGCGAGGCCAAGGCGCTGCTCGGCGAGCTGGCCACCGGCTACCGGGCGCTGCCCGTATCCGCCCGCCGGTACGAGTCGGCGGACGGCATCGCCTACACCGTTCCTGAGCTCAACGGGTACGAGCTGGACGTGGAGCGTTCCTGGCTGCGGCTGGCCACGGCGCCGCCGGGCACGGCCGTGGAGCCCGCGGTGCAGGTGCAGCCTGCCGAGACGCGCCTTGCCGACCTGCCTCTCGGCGCGATCCGCCAGGGCAACAGCGAGAAGCAGGCCGTCGCCCTGCTGATCAACGTCGACTGGGGCACCGAGGAACTGACGCGCATGCTGCCGATCCTGAAGCGCAAGGACGCCAGGGCCACCTTCTTCCTCTCCGGCCGGTGGGCCGAGCAGAACCCCAACCTGACCCGCCTCATCGCCGCGGACGGCCACGAGGTGGCCACCCACGGCCACAACCTGACCCACGGGCCGAAGGCGCTGGCCCGCGCCGGGCGGCTCAAAGACGACATCGCCCAATCGGTCCGCGTCATCGAGGAGATCACCGGCCGCAAGGTCAAGTACTACGCGCCCCACAAAGCCGAGGTCGACCAGGCGGTCCTGCAGACCGCGGCCGACCTGAACCTGCAGACGGTGCTCTACAGCCTGGACACGGTGGACTGGAACGAACAGTACGCCACGCCCGCGCGCATCCTGGAGACCTTCCAGAAAGCCAAGGCCGGCGACCTCATTCTGATGCACCCCAAGCCCAACACCGTCCAGGTGCTGGAGCAGGCCATCGACTTGCTGCAGAGCCGGGGCTACCGCCTGGTCACGCTGAGCGAGATGCTCTCGCCCGATCCGCTGCCGCCGGGCGCCACCGGGCTACAGCCGCCGGAAGAGGGCACCGGAGGATCCCGGTGACTACAGATGGTCCACGACGACCTCCCAGAGGCCGTCTTCATTGAGCCCCAGCCGCCAGATGGCGATCCCGCCGAGACCGTACCGCCCGACCAGTCGCAGCTTGGCCGCGGCGGAGCGGCTGTTCTCGAAGTAGACGATATGCTCCGCGCCGTCGGCGACGTAGCGGAACCAGGGAACCTGGGCCTCGTCGTCCCACCGCACCTCGGCGCCGTGCCTGGCCGCGAGGCTGTACGCACCGCCGGTGGAGAGCCCGCCGACAACCTGCCGCGTCCCGGCGATCCAGTCGTAGCCGTAGGCCGGGATGCCGAGCAGGATCTTCTCGGGCGGGATCTGGGTCACGGCGTACGCGACGACCCGCTCCACCCAGGGCAGCGACGCCACCGGACCGTGGGGCAGGCCCCAGGTGTGTTCGTCGTAGGCCATGATGGCGATCTCGTCGGCGATCTCGCCCAACGCGGCGTAGTCAAAGGCGCCGCCCCAGTTGGAGGTGGTGTCGTCCCACGTCTTGGCCGGCACCGACAGCGTCAGCCGGATCCCGCCGGGCTTCAGGACCGCGGCCGCCTCCGCCGCCAGGGCGCTGTAGCCGGCGCGCAGGTCGCCCGGCACGTTCTCGATGTCGATGTCGATGCCCGCCAGGCCGTGCTCCCGGGCGATGGCCAGCATGTCGGCCACCGCGCGGCTCCGCCGCGCAGGATCGGACAGCACGGCCCGGGCTATCTCGGCGCTGAACTGACCGTTCTGCATGTTGTGGACCAGACCGTAGACGGGGACTCCCAACTCTGCGGCCGCCGCGGCGAGGGCGGGGTAGGACCGGGTCGTGACGGAGCCATCCGCGTGCAGCTCCAGGGCGAAGTTGACGACCCGGTCCACGCGCGCCCCCGCCCTGCGCAGCGCGTTCAGCGCGCGTACGTCGCCCTCCCAGTCCTCCGCGTAGTAGGCGACCACCACCGGCCCTTCGTCCACCGCCGGCGGTTCGGCCGTCAACACCACCCACCCGTCGCCGGTCAGGTCGGGCAGGACCCATGACCGGCCGGACTGGAGCTCCGCCGGGACGGGCAGCGCCCCCGCCGGCAGTCCGGGTGCGCCGGCCACCACGGTGCCTGCCAGCAGCAGCGCCCCGATCAGCAACCCCACCCAGAGCGGTCTCCCCAGCCTGCGCACTGCCCCACCCCCGATATAATCCAACACGAAAATGTGTCGTGTTAGATTGTAGCGGTGATGGCGATTCCCTGCCAATTGGGAGTTGTTGGCGGGGTGGTGGCGGGGCGGCCGCTTCACCCGCCCGTGCGGCGCCGAAGGATGTTGGAAGAAGCATGCTGAAACAGTATGGGAAGTCGCAGACGCCATAGCTGGACAGGTCAGGGTCTGCAGATCATCGCCACACGGGAGGCGCCACGGATGGGCATCCTCGACCAGATCACCGGAAAGGCCATCGCACAGCAGGTCACGGAGTACAGCGAGATCTACGGCGAAATCCTGATCGGTCTGCACCGGGATGTCGAGCACCTGCGGGACGACGTGGACCGGGCGCAGCAGGCCCTGGCACGCGCCGAGCAGAAGATCGAACGCCTCGACCAGCAAGCCACCCGCCTGGACCGGCAGCACGACGCGCTGCGCAGCGAGGTCCAGCAGGCGATTGCCCAGTTCCAGGGCCTGGCCGGGCGCCTGGAGGGCGCGGAGGCCGAACTGGTTTCCCTTCGCACCGCCGTCGCCAGATTAGCCCCGGCCCCGGCGGGGCACCCCGAGGACGGAGAACCCGGCGCCAGCGGCCTGCCGGTGGGCGGCCTGTCGGTGGGCGCCCTGTGGCGGGAACTGGAGGTGCAGCGCCGGCGCGTGCGCACCCTCGTCTTCCTCTGTCTGCTGTCCCTGCTGTCTTCCGTGGTCCTGGGGGTCATCACATGGACGAAAGGCTGAGGCGCCTCGCCGAGCGATACCGCGCCGGGAACGGGGATCGCAGACCCGTCAAGGAGCGAGTGGCCGCGCTTTACCGAACCTACGTTGCGAAGCGTGAAGGCGCGCTGATCGACGCGGCTGCGGCCGCCGCGGCCGTGCACAGCCTGTTCGCCGCAGACCCGGCGTCGGCGGTGGCCGTCGACCCCCGTCTGGAGGAGGCCTTCCGCCTGGCCTTTCCCAACGTGGACCCTGAGTCGCTCCGGGGGCTGGATCCGGACGCTCTGGCGCCGTACCTGCCCGCCCTCAAGGGGAAGTACTTTGAGGTGTTGGTCAGGGATCGGCTCAACGAGGGCCAGTGGGTGGGCGACATCCGGCTCGCGCCCGGGCAGAGGGCGGTCCTGGCGGACTTGGCCACGCAGCCCGGCTGGGACCTGCAGATCCTGAACGAGGACGGTTCGGTCGCCGAGCTCCTGCAGCTGAAGGCGACGAACTCCCTCAGCTACGTGAAGGCGGCCTTGGAACGGTATCCGGATATCCAGGTTCTCACCACGGATGAGGTGCTGGTCGCCGGCGGAGATCTTCAGGGTGTGCTGGGCAGCGGCTTCTCCGATGCGGAACTGGAGCAGGCCGTCGACCGGGGGATCGAGGCGCTGTTCGGAGACGCTTCGGATTCCGTCCTGGGTGAAGTCCTGCCGGCACTGCCCTTCGTGCTGATCGCGCTCCGCGAGGGGCGGTGCGTCCTCATGGGTCGTAAGACCCTTGCGGTGGCGTGTCAGGACGGGCTCACGGGCGCAGCCAGGTCCGGCGTAGCGATCGGCGCCGGCGCGGTGGCGGCAAACCTCGTATCCCCCGGGTTCGGCATGGCCACCGCGGCGCTGGTGCGGATGGGCATTCACCGCCACGACCGCCTGAGCCGGGCCTCCGGCCTGATCCAAGTGAGGCTGGAACAGCTGAAGCGCCTGAGGGCCAGACCGGCGGCCCCGTAGACGCTCCCGGAAGCCGCCGACGGCGCCGGTTTCGGGAGGGGCACCGGGGAAGGGAAGCCGGGGGTACAGGAAATCGTGAAGTCCGGGGCGAATCCGGCTATCGGGGGCTTTCCGTCCGCACACCCATCCGGAAACCACTCCGCCGGCAGGCGGTAAGGCGGCGGGCCCGGAGCCCGCCCGCGGCGGCGCGGAAGGAGGTCGAAAGCGATGCGCGTTGCCGGCCAGTTCCGCTTCGATGCGCCACCGGAGATCATGTACAGACTGTTCAGCAACAAGGATGCGCTCCTGAACGCCACCATCGGCCTGCAGTCCCTGGAGGAGGTCGAACCCGACCGCTGGAACGCCACGCTCAAAGTGGGCATCGGCGGCTTCGCCCTCGTCTACCACGGCATCCTGGAAGTCACGGACCGCGTCCCCAACGAGAGCTTCCACCTGCACATCGCGGCCGAAACGCACAACGGGTCCGCCGAGGCGGAGGCCGACCTGCGTTTCCTGCCTGACGGCGACGGCACCCTGGTCACCTACGAAGCCGACATCGAGTTCCGGGGGGCGCAGAAGCTCCTGCCCTCCCTGGCCAAAGGGCTCGTCGACTACTTCATGCACGGCATGCGGGAGTACCTGGAGAAGGCCAGGGCCCGTGCCCTGCTGTGATCCGTCAACCCCACAGGCGCGAAATGAGCCGGTGCCGGCGCACCGGCTCCCACGGATGACCGGCCGCCTGCCACGGCGGCCGGTCATCGCTTTAACACCGGAGCCCTGGTGCGCGACGTGGCCGTCTCGGGTGGCGGACGCGCAGAACCTGCACTCACCAGTCGGTCCAGGGTGAAGATTCTGCGCGCAACCTCTGCCGGGGC